>OJKJ01000068.1_pt1 | contig 88731 bp, 85 predicted proteins | sample 1596491 | NCBI WGS metagenome assembly OJKJ01 (sample SAMEA4350160, study PRJEB24818) | metagenome | biome: human; feature: gut; material: faeces | place: Denmark | collected 2013-09
CTCGGGGGGACCGCGTCGAGTGGCGGCCCAGGCAGAACCCGGGCGCCGGTGCCCCCCGATCCCTCGGCTTCTGCCTGTCCCGCCCGCCCCCGGGGATGGACGGGGTGGCCGTCGACCAGTGGAAATTCCAGCACGTTGGAGCGTCCCGCCATGGGGCCGCCCTCCACCGCCAGCTGGAACAGATAGGTGCGGTTCCATTCCAGCCCCTCCACCTGGGCCCCGGTGGAAAGCACCGCGCTGCCGGAATATTCCTCCGCGCCGCGCCAGCTTTTTCCGCCGTCTTCCGACACCCAAAGCGTCAGCCGGTCCGCCCCGGTAATCTCCCGGAAAAACCGGACGTACGCGCCCGCTCCCGCGTCCTGCGCGTCCATCAGGAACGGCTGGTTTTCCCCCACCGCGTGAATGGTCACCAAAAACGGGGCGAGCTCCAGCGGAAACCACTCCGGAGCCAGCGGCGCGCAGGCTGCCTCATAATCCCCCGAAAGCGTCTCCGGGAAACTCACGGGGGCCATGGGCACGCTGAAGAGCTGCGCGGGCTCCCGCTCCGCCGTGTCATAGGCGTAAAACTGCGCCCTGCCGCCCAGGGAATCCTCCCAAAGCTCCTCCACTCCTGCCCGGTCCGTGCCCATGGCGGCGCACAGCCCGTTTTCCCGAATGCGGTGGGCGGGAACCGCCGTGCGCTGAATGGTCCTCGCCCCGGGCAGCTCCGGGCTTACCCGGCTGCCGTCCAAAATCACCTCTCCGGTGGAGAGCACCGCCGCGCCCTCCGCCTCGGCCCGGCAGAAAATCAGCCGCACCGGTCTCTCGGAGCGCACCGCCACGGAGCCGCTTCCCTCCGCCCGGAACCAGCCGCCGAGCAGTTCCATGGGGCCGTCCCCCAGCAAATCCACCGCCGTGGCGCCTGTTCCCCGGGCGCTGATTTCCGGGAATTCCCAATTCAGAGAGTAGGCCCGCACCGCCGTGCAATGTTCCCCCACGGCCTCCGCCGCAACGCCGCCCTCAAAGGAGAAACCGCCCTCGGCCTCCAGCAGCGGGCGGCTTGTCCCGCTGCCCGTGAAAAGGACCGGACCCGCCACCCGAAAGGTGATTTCCTCCGGCACAAAAATACCGAAATCCCCCAGCTCCACCGTGACCGGGCGGGTCACCTCCACCGGGGTTTCCAAATCCCAGCGGATATCCCCGGCCACCGTCACCGTACCGCCCTCGTCGCGGTTCAGGGCTTCCAGCAGCTCCCGGGCCGTCGCGCACCCGGGCCTTTCCTCCAATTCGGACGCTCCGCTCTCCAGCGCCCAGCCGTGCGGCGCGGCGCAGGCCGCCCCGATGACACAGAGGCACACCAGCAAAAACAGCCGCACGCTTTTCATAGGCTTACTCCCATTCCTTTTCGGCTTCCAGCGTCAGGCGGTAGCCCCGGCTTCCCTCCCGCTGGATTTGAATGTTTCCCTCTTCCCTGCCGCCCCGCAGCTTGGCGCGCAGGTTGGAAATGTGCACCAGCACCGTGCGGGCGTCCGCGTTGGCATCCAACCCCCACACCTCCTGATAAAGCTCCTCCGCGGTGCGGAAGCGGTCCCGGCCGCGAAGCAGCACGCAGAGCAGCTGGAATTCCTTGGGCTTGAGCAGCAGGTCCTTACCCTCCAGAAAGGCCCGCTGGGCGCGGGCGTCCAGGGTGAGCCCGCCCACGCCCTCCGCCGCTTCGCCCCGGATTCGCTCCGTCCGGCGCAGCTGGGCTTCCACCCGGGCCAGCAGCTCCTCCATGCGGTAGGGCTTGGTGACGTAATCATCTCCGCCGGCCCGCAGGCCCTCCACAATCTGTTCGCTCTCCCCCAGGCTGGTGAGGAACAAAATGGGCGCGGCGGTGGAATCCCGCAGCTCCCTGCAAAGCTCCACGCCGTTCCCGTCCGGCAGCAGCACGTCCAAGAGAATCAGGTCCGGCTGCCGCCGCGCCAGCCGTTCCCTGGCCCCGGCCAGCGTGGACGCCGCCAGCACCTCATATCCGGCGGCCACCAAAGCCTTCCGGTTGTCCTCCAGAACTTCCTTCGAATCCTCTACCAAGAGCAGAGTGGATCTTCGCATGGGCCATTTCCTCCGTTTCCCCTACAGGGCGTGCCTTTCCCCAGCGGCTTTTCCTACATTTAGTATAAAGAATACACTGGGAAAAAGCAAGTGAACTGCACCCCATCTGTTAGATAACATATCACACTATCCAACAGATGGGTGCAGTTCAAAGACGCCAGTTTGCTAAATCTGGACGAAGAGAAAATCCGCTATTGCAAAAGGTACCGCTCAATTCTTTGCAGCGGCGGCAGGGTAAGCTTCAGCACCAGTCCGGTGAGCAGACCGGTTAACACGCCGAACAAAACTAAAAAAGGCAGATAGAATACCACAGCAGCCGAAGTGAGCAACCAGGCCGCGCAGAGCTGCGCAGCATTGTGGGAAAGCGCGCCGCACACACCCACCAGAGAGAGCGAGGCCCTGGTTTTCTGCAGCAGCAGCCACATGACAAGAGCGCTCAAAACACCTCCTGAAATACTCAGGAGGCCCGCTGTGACGCCGCGGGTCAGCAGCGCAAAGCCCCCCTTCAGGCAGGCCAGGAACAGCGCCGCAGGCAGCCCCAAGCTGCCCGCAGCATACAGCACCACAATATTGGAAAGCCCCAGCTTGGCTCCGGGAGGCAGTACTGGAATGGGCGGAATAAGCCCCTCCAAAAAAGAGAAGCTGAGCGCCAGAGCCGCCAGCAGCCCTGTAAAAGCCACGCGGCCCGATGCTTTCTTCACGGTCTTTCCTCCTCCTGCAAATTCTTCAGAAAACGTTCAATAGGTCTGCGCATCTCCCCCGCTGCCGCCTGTCAGCCGGACCGATACTTTAGCAGGGAGGCATAGAACGCTCTCTCCCGCCCGGGTGATCAGGCCGGTGCGTACACAGACTTGATCACGGCAGCCGGAACGGATCACCTGTGCGCCCTGAGGAGAAAGGCGCACCGTCACCTCTATCCCTCCATCCCCCTCTACCGTCACCTCTTTCGGACCGGCAAGTGCAGAGAGTTCCTGCTCTGCCACGATGTTTCCGTCGTACTCAATCACTGCTGTACTCGCCCGGGGCAGCAGGGAAAACACCAGCAGCATCCCCGCCGCCACACACAAAAGCGCCGCCAGAAGCAGGCTATCCCGTCGGGAGATCAAGCGCCTGCGGGTCAGCTCTTCCAATTATACCACCCCCGCGAAGGTATACTCTGAAGAGGACACTGAGAAAGCTTCCGCCAGGTTCTCCGTCACATAGACCTGATGTTCTTCTGTGAGGAACACGGCCCCGGCGCCGAATTCTTTCAGCAAAGGCAGACTGTCCTCCAGTCCCAGCACAAAGCAGGCAGTAGAAAGAGCGTCGCTCAGCGCTCCGCTCTTTCCCCAAACCGTGACGGAAACCAGCCCACTCTCTGCAGGATACCCGGTTTTGGGATCCAACAGATGATGATAAACCTTCCCCGTTTCCTCATCGGTAAAGGTCTTTTCATAGCTTCCCGAAGTGGAGACAAACCCTTCCTGAAGCCGCAATTCCCCCATCCCGCCGGTATTTTCCGGATTGCGGACCGTGATTTTCCAGGGCTCTCCGAAGGGCTTTTCTCCAAATAGACCCACGCTGCCACCTACGGCTATGATAGCCCGGTCTACACCGTTTTGCCTGTAGATCTCCACCGCAGCGTCGCAGGCAGCGCCCTTACCTACCGCGCCAAGGTCTACAGCCGTCCCGCTGTTCCGCAGCGCCGCCGTGCCGTCCTCCAAAAGAGAAAGCGTACTGTAGTCCACTTGAGGGAGCATGGCCTTGATCAGAGACGGCTTAGGCAAGTGGGGATTGTCATCAAAATCCCACAGCTGGCTCAGGGGGGCTATGGTGATGTCAAACGCCCCGCTGCTAGCCTCGCAGACAGACAGGGAAAGCTTGAGAAGCTGCCAGGTCTGGCTCTCAATGGGAATAAACTCCTTTCCGGCCTGGGCGTTGAGCTTCTGAATATCACTGTCCTCCACACGCCAGGAGATCAAATCCTCCAACCCGGCCACCGCATTGGCAGCCTGTCTTGCCGCCTCCTCCCGTTCCTTTCCATAAACCGTTTGCCGGACATAGGAACCCATGGAATAGGTGGTGACCTCATACCCTTTCCCGGAGCCTATGGTCAGGATGGCCGTACATGCCAGCAGCGCAATCCCCAGAATCAGCAGCACGACAGTGATCCGTTTCGCCTGCTTTTCCGAAAGCTTTTCCAAACATTTCATGAACCAGTTACCCCGTGAAAATTTTATTTCTCATTGTAGCACAACACGGCATGGGAAACAACTGATACTTGGAAAGTCCGCTGCAGAACCTGAACGCCATGTGGCGCTGCGGAGTTCCGCCGAAGCGCCTTCTCCCACCCCTTTTCCCGGCACAAAAAGGGGCAGCCGCATCCGGAACGTCTCTCCGTCTGCCGCAGCCCCATTTGTTATTTTCCTAAAACCTTATTTTGTGATAATTTATCTGTCCAATTTTTTCGCCGCATCCAGGATCAGGTCTACCGCCTGCTCCACACTGAATTTTGAGGTGTCCAGCGTCAGGTCGTAATTCATCAGGTCGTCCCAGCGGTTGTTGGAATAGAAATTATAATAGTTGGCGCGCTGTTTATCCTTTTTGGTCACAAAATCCGGCGCTTTCTTGGCCTCGCACAGATTTTTCCCCACAATCCGTTTCACCCGGGCCGCCTTGTCTGCATGGACAAAGACGTTGAGGCAGTTTTCAAAATCCCGCAGGATATAGTCTGCACACCGCCCTATGATGACGCAGGGGCCTTCCGCCGCCGCCTTTTTGATGATATCCGACTGGATGATGAACAGCTTATCGTTGATCGGCATTTCATTGATGCCGGGAATGCGCGACCCAAAGGCATAGCTGCCCATAACCATCGAATAAAGCAGGCTGCTGGTTGCCTTTTCATCTGCATCCGCAAACACTTCTTCAGAAAGTCCGCTTTTTTTCGCCGCCATGGCGATGAGGGCCTTGTCATAGAAAGGAACGCCCAGTTTCCCGGCAAGTTTTTCCCCTACCTCATGGCCTCCGCTTCCGTATTGACGGGCTATCGTGATGACAGGCAACATATTAATTCCTCCTTGTGTAAAAACTCCAATTTTTTTGCTATGATACAGACATTTATATTATTATCTTATAATAATACAATAACTTCTTTCCACTAAAAAGTCAAGTTCTTTCTCGGAATTTTCCCGAAATCAGGAAAACCACAAAAAATACTCCCGTAAAAATAGGGGTTGTGCCGGAAAGCCTTCCTTACTCTCTCTTTTTTCGTCTTTTTCTTCCTCTGTCCGCAATTGATTTTCCCGGCCTATTGTAGGATAATAACATAGATAAGAAAGCCCGCAGAGCAAGCTGGAAGGCTGTTGCCGGCCCATCCTGGAATTTTAGCTGCGCGTCACACAGTTTTCACAAAGCTGTGCTATTTTGAGCAGACATGGAAGCTTTCGTATCCAGGGTCTGGAGCATTCGGAAGCGGCAAGGGGGATGCCGGGTCACAGGGTTTTCCGTCCCAGAAGCAGAATCTGCAAAAAGAAGAGGGGGAATTTTGATGTATCACATCCTTGTTGTGGACGACGAGGAAAAAATACGCACTCTTATCCGCAAATATGCGGAATTTGAAGGCCATCAGGTTACTGAGGCGGAAAACGGCATGCAGGCTGTGGAAATCTGCCGGAGAACCCCCAGCCTGTTCGATATCATCATCATGGACGTGATGATGCCGGAGCTGGACGGCTTTTCAGCTGTGGCGGAGATCCGCAAGACATGTGCTTCTCCAGTGCTGATGCTTTCGGCCCGTGGGGAGGAGTACGACAAAATTCACGGTTTTGAGCTGGGAGTGGACGACTATGTGGTCAAGCCTTTCTCTCCCAAGGAACTGATGATGCGCGTAACTGCTATCATGAACCGGGTGCATCCGCAGAATGCCGTTCCCAAACGCAATCTTGCCAATTTCGAGGGGCTTTCCATCGACTTTGACGCACGTATCGTCACAGTGGACGGGGAACGCGCTGAGCTGTCCCCCAAGGAATACGAGCTTCTCCTCTATATGGTGCAGAATAAGAATATTGCCCTGACCAGGGAAATGCTCATCACCAATGTGTGGGGCTATGATTTCTACGGGGACGACCGCACCCTGGATACCCACATTAAGCTGCTGCGCCGCAGCCTTGGTCCCTACAGCAAGTTCATAGTCACCCTGCGCGGCGTGGGATACCGGTTCGAAACGCCATGAAAATAACGGCGGGCAAAAAAGAAAAAAAGAGTCCTGGGATCCGCCGGCAGGTAGTCCTGAGCTTCGGCGGGTTCATCCTCATCATCCTGGCGCTGCTCTGGGTGTTCCAGATCGCTCTGCTGGGGCCGTTTTACCGGCTTATCAAAATCAACGAGGTTAAGGGCGTGGCTCAAACCCTGGAAAATAACCTGGAAAGCGAAACACTGGAGGAGACGGCCTCCAGGCTGGTCAACGCCACTAACACCGCCATTGTGGTCTCCGATGAACTGGGCAGGCTCTATGTGGCAAAAAAAGCCTCCGAAAAATACGTGCGCCTGGAGGGACTCACCCCCTATGACCTGAGAAACATCTTCGACGGCGTCAACCTGCAGGGGGGCACAAAGATGGAAACGTACCGTTCCCAAGTGGAAACCTGGTTCGGCGGTACAGAGGAGGGAATCCTGTACGCCCGCACCGTGCGTACAAAATCGGGCCTGAACCGGCTGATCCTGCTGGAGAGCGAGCTCACCCCGGTAGATTCCACTCTGGAAACCCTGCGGGTCCAATTGAGCTGCCTTACCGTGGTCATGGTGCTGCTGGGCGGCGTGCTGGCCTTCTTCCTGTCAAGACGCATCGCCCGGCCCATTGCCGCTGTCAATGAATCCGCAAAATCTTTGGCAAAGGGACAATATGAGATCCGTTTTGAGGGCAGCGGCTGCAGGGAGGTGGCAGAACTGGCCGATACCCTCAACTATGCCGCGGAGGAGCTTTCCAAGGTAGAGGGACTGCGCAGAGAGCTGCTGGCCAATGTCTCCCACGACTTGCGTACTCCCCTGACCATGATAAAGGGCTACAGCGAGGTGATGCGCGACCTTCCCGGCGAGAATACGCCGGAAAATGTGCAGATCATCATCGATGAGACGGAGCGGCTGACAAACCTGGTCAATGACCTGCTGGATCTTTCCCGTCTAGAGGCCGGCGTTGTACCCCTGGACCGTACCCGTTTCAACCTTACGGAAAGCATCCGAGCCATTCTCACCCGCTATGACAAGCTGGCCGGTTACCACTTTCCCTTCCAGGCCGGAGAGGCGGTTTGGGTTTGCGCCGACGAGCTGCGCATTTCCCAGGTGGTTTATAACCTGGTGAACAACGCCGTCACCTATGCTGGTGCGGACAAGACCGTTTCCCTCTGCCAGACCGTGGAAAACGAGAAGGTGCGCATTTCCGTCACCGACACAGGCGAGGGAATTCCCGCAGACAAGCTGAAAGACATTTGGGAGCGGTATTATAAGGTGGATAAGGAACATAAGCGTGCCCAAGTAGGCACGGGGCTGGGCCTCTCCATCGTGAAAAACATTCTGGACCTCCACGGCGGAAGCTATGGAGTGGAAAGCGAACTGGGAAAGGGCAGCACTTTCTGGTTTGAGCTGAAGCTGGCAGAGGAAACCACCGCGCTGCCGGATCCGCAGGAAGCTGCACATTGACTTTTTAAAGAGATTGCAGTATCATGGGGAAAAGCACTTTATTCAATTAACGAAATAAAGGGAGCTGATTCTTATGACTTGGAAATACACCGTAAAGCAGCTTTTCCGCACCCCGGGGAAGCTGCTGCTGTTTTTTCTGCTGCTGGTCCTCTCCGCAGCGCTGCTGGTCTCCGGGTTCAATCTGTGGGCCAATACCGGGGAGACTCTCTCGCAGATGTCCCAGGCTTATACTACCCGGGGGACAGTGCGCCAGCTGGCAGACACCACGGAGCTGGTAAGTTATACCAACGCCTTAGGGAGCTTTACCTTTGAACAGCCTATTTATACCAAAGAAATGAAGCTGGAAGAGCTTTCCTCCCTGCCCTATCTGGTTCCTCCCGAAAACCGCCCCGTGCTCTATACCAAGGGCATCCGGGAGAAAAACGGGAATGAGATTCTCACTTATCCCAACACCCTTCAGTATGCGGTGATCAAGTTCCGGGTGCAGGAGGATTTCAACAACCTCTCCGGCGAGACCACCGGACAGCCGGGGGAACGCACTGCCTCCGGCTGCGACCAGGCGACGCTTTCTTCCCTCTCCGTCCTACAGGAGGACGGTTCCTTTGCGGAAGTCTCCCTGCCGGGCTGCCAGGTGCTCATCCCCCAATCTTCAGACCCTTACTCCTATGACTTCAAGGCCTCAGAGGAGTACGTGGCCTATGCCTATCTTGATGCCCGGGCAACCCCCATGGCCACCCTCAGACACTACAGCTACTCCACCGCCACCACCCCGGCCTCTACCGAGTATTCCGGGCTGGAGGAGCTCTACTACCCCTATTCGGATCACTTTCTCACCACGGAGGAGGGAAAGCTTCTCCTCGCCTATGCCCGGAACAGCGCCCTGTTTTCCCGCAACGCCTTTCCCACCGTTCCCACCAATGACAACATGCTGCTGGATCCCTTTTTCAAAAAATGGATCACCATGAAATACGGCAGAACCATCACAGCGGAAGAGTACGCTTCCGGCGCCAAGGTATGCATGGTTCCGGAATACCTGGCCTCCGACCCGTCGGATTCCGACACCAGCCCCAGCGGCTACAACAATTACATGAGCGTGGGCGACCAGCTTACCCTCTCCTTTTACGGCGCTGTATACAGCCTGCCGCCCGTCGATGCCAGCTATGACCCGAAGCAGTCCCTGAACGCGCCCCTGTTCCCCAAGGAAGAGATGGAACCCTTCGCTACCGAAACCTACGAGATTGTGGGTGTTTACCGCCAGCAGGTCCCCTCGGACACGGACGATACGGCGATGTTCGGCTACCTGCAGGTGATCATCCCCGAAAAATCCATCGAGGGAGGCGTTTCCAATATTGTGGCCGGAGGACCCTTTGTACCGCAAAACGTCTCCTTCCTTCTGGAAAACGGTTCTGCTGATTCGTTCCTGCTGGAGTTCGATAAGCTGGGGTACGACAACCTTCAGGTCGAAGTGGACGATATGGGCTATGCGGAGGTTGCCCGCGGCGTGGAAGCGGTAATGCTGGTGGCCCGCATTCTGTTCTTTTCCGGTCTGGCAGGCGTTCTCTGCGTGCTCGTCTTTTTCGTCTTCCTGCAGGTGGCCCGCAGGGAGCGGGAGACCGCCGTGCAGATTTCCCTGGGTTCCGGCAAACGGCGGGCGGCGGCCTCTCTGCTGCTGGCCGTGATGCTGGTAGCCATACCGGGCTCCGCCGGAGGGGCCTTGCTGGGCCATGCGGTTTCCGGCAGACTTTCCGAGCAGGTTTACGACACTGCCTCCCAGAGCGCCTACAGCCGGGAATACAGCGACCTGTACGCCAGCGAAAACCAGGAGCAGGTGACGCTGAAGACGGAGGCCCAGCCCGGCAATACCCTGGCTGCTGCAGTGGGCATTGTAGCCTGTGCGCTGCTGCTGACGGGTTTCTTTGCAGCACGTAATTTTCGGAAGGAACCGCTTGCTTTGCTTTCGAAGGGAGGTGACAGGACATGACTGCTTTGAAAAAAGCATGGCGCAGTGTTCTGCGCCACCGGGGCAAAACGCTGACAGCACTGGCTGTTTCTGTCTCCCTTTCCCTATTCCTCTGTCTGTTCGCCGGAAATCTGGAGCAAAACCGTGCGGAGTGGAACAGACTCTCAGACGGCGCGGATATCCGTATTCAGATCACCAGTTCCAATGGGCAGCAGAAAACCGGGCTTTTGATCGACGACGACCGTCTGGAAAAAATCGAGGCCACAGGCCTGGCGGAACGCGGGCTCTATACAGCGCGCGCCCTGTTTACCGATTCTGAGGATCAGGAAGAGGATGTCAGGAGCCCGCATTTCAACGGCCATATCCTGGCTGCCTATACCGCAGACACCCCGCTGACAGAGGCAGGGGAGGACAACATCAGCTACTTCTCCGGCTATGACAGCTCCCTGTTCGGCGGCAGTGAGGCTGTCTGCCTGCTGCAGGAGGACTTCCTGAACAGCCGCGGCCTGCAGCCGGGAGACTCTTATCACGTCCGGCTCAACACCCTGAAAGAAGGCGGCGAGGTGTATCCTGCGGGTGAAGCCGAGTTCAAAATCGCCGGCACCTTCCGCGAGTCCGGATCCGGCTTTGCCAATGCAGTCGCCGTCTGTTCCTATGATACTCTGAAGGCAGCCCTTTCCCAGTTCAACCTGCATATTTGGCCCTCCTCCGCTTGGCTGAAGGTCAAGGATCCCACACAGCTCAACCGGATCAAGGAGGCCATGAAAGAGGCCAATATCACCTCTGTGCTGCCTCAGGCTTATCTGTTTTCCACGCAGGGCAGCGCCGCGGTGATCAATGACCGGAAATTTATTCTCCGGGCCGAACCCCTAGAGAGGAACATCCGCCTGCTGCAAAGCCTGTATCCCCTGTTCTTTGCGGCCGTCGCCGTCATCGCTTTTTTGGTCTCCTATCTGTTGGCGCAGAGCCGCCGGGATGAAATCGCGGTCTGCCGTTCCCTGGGGGAGAGCCGGACAGGTGTGTTCCTGCAGTTTTTCTGGGAAAGTACAGTGGTCTGCCTTTCCGGCGCGGTTCTGGGCTTCGGGGCTGCCGCTCTGCTCTCCGGCATCTCCCCAGGGATGCTGGCGCTCCCTCTTCTGGGTTATCTTGCCGCCTACCTGCTGGGAGCCGCCGCGGCCATTCTGCTTTTAAACCGCACCAATGTGATCCAGGTACTCACCACTCTGGACTGACGGAAAGGAAGGAAAACAAATGAGTGTGCTCGCTGTATCCGATGTAAAATATGCCTACCAAAGCCGCTACCGTGTGGTAAACGTGTTAAATGATGTCTCCTGCTCCTTTGAAATGGGAAAATTTTATGCCATTGTGGGCAAGTCCGGCAGCGGAAAGACCACCCTGCTTTCCCTGCTGGCCGGCCTGGATCTGCCGGTCAGCGGAGATATCTTTTATGAGGGCAGTTCCCTGAAGGAACTGAACCGGGATCAGTACCGCCGGCAGGAGGTTTCTGTAATCTACCAGGCATTCCATCTTTTCCCCCTGCTCAATGCTCTGGAAAATGTGATGTACCCTATGGAACTCAATCACAAAAAGGGAAAGGAGGCGGCTCAAACAGCAAAAGAACTGCTCCGGCGTGTAGGCCTGCCAGAGAGCATTGAAAAACAGCTGCCGGCCCGTATGAGCGGCGGTGAGCAACAGAGAGTGGCCATCGCCCGGGCACTGGCTTCCCAGGCCAAGGTAATTCTTGCAGATGAGCCCACCGGTAATCTGGATTCGGAAAACGGGCAGAACATAGTGGAAATTCTCCTGGCGCTGGCCCATGAGGAAGGAAAGTGCGTCATCATCATCACCCACGACGAGGAGATCGCAGGAAAGGCAGACGTCGTGTATACCATGCGGGACGGACGGCTTGACAATTGAGCCGGTTCGAGCTAGGATATTAGAGACGGCGGGCGTGTCTCGCATCTGCCTCCTGTTTTTCCGTGGGCCCCGCCCGCATAAAACGCGGTTGGAATGCCTATACTCCGGCCGGAATCCTCATTCTCAATTCTCATGAAAGAAAGAAGTGTAAAAAATCCGTGAGTGAAACCTGCACACACGATTGTTCCTCCTGTGGCGAAAACTGCCCCTCCAGGAACCAGCCTCAAAGCTTTCTGGAACCCCAGAACGCTCTGAGCCATGTAAAAAAAGTGATCGGCGTTGTCAGCGGCAAGGGCGGCGTGGGAAAATCCCTGGTCACTTCCATGCTGGCCGCTACCATGCGCCGTCGAGATGCGGAAACCGCCATTCTCGACGCCGATATCACCGGCCCTTCCATTCCCAAATGTTTTGGCTTGAAAGAACGCGCCGTGTCTGATGAAAATGGCCTCTACCCCGTGCTTACCAAAACCGGAATCAAGGTGATGAGCGTCAACCTGCTGCTGGAGGAGGAAACCTCCCCCGTGGTTTGGCGCGGCCCGGTGATTGCCGGAGCCATCAAGCAGTTCTGGACCGATGTGGTCTGGGGCGAGGTGGACTACATGTTTGTAGACATGCCTCCCGGAACAGGCGACGCTCCGCTGACTGTGTTCCAGTCCCTGCCGCTTTCCGGCATTCTCATTGTCACTTCTCCCCAGGAACTGGTCTCCATGATCGTCTCCAAGGCGGTGGAAATGGCAAAGATGATGGATGTCCCAGTGTTGGGCTTGGTTGAAAACATGAGCTATGTGCAGTGTCCGGACTGTGGGAAACAGATTCCCCTGTTCGGCGAAAGCCATATTGACGAGGTGGCCGCCAAATATGCCCTGAAGGTGCTGGGCAGGCTGCCCGTAGACCCGCAGCTCGCCACTCTGTGCGACCGGGGAGCCATCGAACTGTTTGACGGCGCCTACCTGGACGCTGCCGCCGACCTCATCGAGACGCTTCCCGCCGGGGATGCCTAAGTTCGTTTGCAACGTACAAAACGGAGGAACGGATCCGTAGGAAGAACTCCTGAAATAGTATGTCAAAGCTATCGGACAGAAAATACGGACACACCAGACTTTTCAAAATGGTGTGTCCGTATTTTTTCTGCAAGTGCCAGAGCTATTTGACGAAACCTACGGACAGACGCTTTTTCCAGCCAGCATTGATCTCCGGCTTTCTCCGTTTCTACAGTCTGTCACAGAACTGCATCCCTGCCAATTATTTTTCCAATAATACGGCAAGAGTAGGGCTGTCTTCACGGTAAGGCATGCCCGCGATATCCCCAAAGATACCGCAGACCTTAAACCCGCTTTCTTCCGCCTCTTTCCGCAGAGACTCCCTGGTAAAGCAGGTGTCCCATAGCTGGTAGGTCATCATACCCCTGTCAGAGAGGACTGTAGTCTGCTTCAACGTCACAAGATTCGGATACCGGTACTGTCCGCACAGGGCAACATAGCCCTCTTCCCGCCAAAATCCTCCTTGGGGACAAACTTCCCAGGTCTGCGCTTCCTGAAACGAATCATAGGTTACAACGGAAAACACATCGAACAGGAATTTTCCGCCTGGCTTCAGCTGCCGGTAGATCCTGTTCATCAATCCCTTTCTGTCAACATCCGATAAGGCGCCATAATCGCAATAGATCATGGTTGCAAAATCGAAGGGTTCCCGGAATGACATCTCCAGATAATCCTGGCAGAAATAAGCAATGTCCAGCCCTTGCCCTGCCGCGGAGCGTCTCGCATACTCTATGGACCTTCTAGAGAAATCAATGCCCGTCACTCGATAGCCCTGCCGGGAAAATCTTTCCGTATACAGCCCCGGGCCGCATCCAACGTCAAGCAACGAAGAAAACTCTGCCGGTGGGACGAGCTCTTTAATCCAGGAGGCCGAGCTTTCAATAAATTCCAGCTTTCGGCTTGCCCCTTCAAATTCGGGATCCAGGTGAGCCTTGAGCATCTGTTGAGAAATATAGGAGTCGTTCCAAAACTCTCCTTTCGTCTTCGTATAGAGCGGCGGCTTTTCTAAAGCCTGAAGTATATCATAATACATGAAATTTTATCCCTCCTGTGTGTAAAGGAAAAGCCGCAGAGTAAATCTGCGGCTTTTCCTTCGATTGCTGGGGCAGCGCCGCCCGGTTTCTCATCTATCATTGAGATCCTTCTTGATCTGGCTGGTAGAAATTTCCGGAGTACGGGGCAGATAGACCACCTCGCAGAACTCCTTGAGAAAATCGAATTTCCCTTCCCAATCGTTCCCCATCACAAAGGTGTCCACATGGTACTCCCGGACGTCGGTGCGCTTTTGCTCCCAGCTTTCCTCCGGGATCACCAGATCCACATACCGGATTGCTTCCAGCAGCTGCTTGCGCTTTTCATAGTCAAAATAGCATTTCTTCCGCTTTTCTTCCCAGTTAAACTCATCGGTGGAGAGGGCCACAATCAGATAGTCTCCATACTGCTTAGCCCTGCGCAGCAGATTGATGTGCCCATAATGGAGCAGGTCAAAGGTACCGTAGGTGATCACTCGCTTCATGAAGGTTTTCCCCCGTTCTAAATTTTTTGCCTTTGTTCAATCCAATCCGCCACTGCCTGGGCGGCATGGCCGGTTTCCTGCACGCCAAACTCTTCCCGAAACTGTTCTTCCCTGGCGGCCTGTTCCTCCTCATCGAAGGAATGGATCGCCTGCTCCAGCCCGTCGTTATCCTCGGTCAGGAGATAGGGCAGCTTCTGCAGGTCGAAATAAAAATTCCTGTCCCCCCGGTAGGCCTCCAGATCGTTGACATAGAGGAAGCAGGGCTTTCCGGTGGCCATATAATCGAACATCACCGAGGAATAATCCGTCAGCAGGGCGTCGCTGGCCAAGTACAATTCCTGAATATCAGGATATTCCGAGGCATTTTTTACAACCTCAGGATCAAAGGGAATCTCCGCCGCTTTCCCTGCAATATTGGGGTGCAGCTTCAGCAGCACCGTCCACTCCCCGCCGAATCTATTCCCCAGCGCCCTGGCACAGCGGGAAAAATCCACGTCGTAAACGGAAACACCCTTATCCTTTCGGAAAGTGGGCGCATAAAGCAGGAGTTTCTTATCCTCAGGAAGAGAGAGAGCCCTCCTCACCTTGCTTTCCAGATCCGGATGCTCCTGGGCAAGGATGTCGTTGCGGGGAAAGCCGCATTCCAGCACCTCGCCGTCATACCAGAATCCTTTCTGATAAATCTGCGTCAAAAAGCGGGAGTTTGAGACAAACAGGTCGGCCATCCGGGAATCCTGCCTGGCCGCCCGGATATAATCCTCCGGCAGGGCCTTCTCCGCATCCTTTTCAATCCGTTTCAGCGGGAAACCGTGCCAGGTTTGAATATAAAGCTGTCTGCCGCGCTTTTTTGTATAAGCCCATTTGCGGCAGCTGTCCACCCATACCCCGGCGGTACACTGGTGGTAGATTGCCGCGGCGCTGTCCAGCAGCAGCGGCTTTACTCCCTCGGGCAGGGAATTCGCTTCCTGCTCTCCCTTTACGACCCAGCAGACCGTATAACCGCGCTTCAGCAGTTCTTCCCCCACAGCCGCGGGGCTGTCGGACCAGCCTCTGCCGTAAAAGCTTTGGCACACCGCTTTCCCGGGCTGCTTCGGCAAAAGGGAAAAAAGCTCCCACAGCACGTTTCTCTTGATTTTGTGCAGTACCTCATTCATCCAAAATCTTCTCCTCTATCTTTCCCGCCTCTTCAGGACGAAGCCGGTTCCGGTTCAGGAAGATCACCACGACCCGGAACAGCAAAATCAGGAATTCCGTCAGGGACGTGAGCAGGCACAGCGTCAGCACATCGAGATGCCCGGTGAAAAAGGCTATTCCCAGGTTGATCAGGTGGATCACCGTGCCGAACACTGTGGATAGGTTGGCATACTTGGCAAGACCCATGGCCCCCAGAGTGGGGAAGCCCAAAACATAGTTGGGCAGGGTGAAAAGCACCACCGGCAGCAGGGCCCGCAAAGGCAGGATGCTGGCCCCAAAATCATCTCCGAAGAACCCGATGCAGATCGGCTCGGCGAACACAAAAAGCACGCCGCAGCCCAGGGCGATCAGCGGCATAAAGATCAGCAAAGTCCTCTTGATCAGCTTGAAATTCCTGTGCTTGATCATATGGGGATAAAGGCTGTCCGAAATGGGATTCATCATATTCCGCACCGGCGTAATGATCTTGTCCGAAGCGGCGGAATAGGTCCCGGCCAGCGCCCCGGAGGCATCCATGCCTCCCAGAATGATCGTGTTGGTGGAGGTATATACGGTGGAGGCGATTTTGGAGACAAAAAACCAGAAGGACTCCTTGATCTCCAGGAAGACCTCTCTCACTGTCACCCGGCAGAAATGCACCCCCATCTTCTTGATGAGATGCCAGTACACCGCCACAATCGCGCCGGTGTTCCCGATGGCTGTGAACAAGGGCACCAGAAAATACTGTTCCTTGGTACGCAGAAACAAAAAGATCATGGCAGTGAAGAACAGCTTGATCAGCACCGTACGCACCGTTATGATGGACATGCGTTCCAGGCCCTTATACATGTAGTCGGGCAGGAAGGAATTGGTGCCCGTGGCCAGCAGATAGAAAAAGTACATCAGCCGCATGCTGTTGTCCTCCAGCCCGGGAGAAATGCACAGTTCCACCACCAGCAGCGACACCGCAAAGAACAGCGCCTTCGCCCAGGTGACGCAGGTCAGCACCTTAGAGAGCACCTGTGGGTCATCCCTGTGGCGGGAAATTTTGGCCACCGCCGAGAGGATGAACCCAAAGTCCATCAAAAGCTGAAAATACATCATGATGGCGGCAGCCACATTGAGCTTGCCGAAAATTTCAGCGCCCATAATACGGGTTTGGTAGGGCACGGTGACCAGGCCTAAAAACATATTGGAAAACTGCAGGATATACAGCATCACCGCATTTTCGATAAAGCTGCCTTTTTCCCGCTCTTTCCACTTCTTTATCAAATTCATCTGATTCTCCCTTTCGGACCGCGCCTAAATTACCCCTTGAGCTGGAACAGCAGGGCGATGAGGAAATACCACTTCCTTTGCAGCAAAAAGAGCAGTAGCTTTCTGTTCCTTCCCAGCCTGTCCAAATACCGGTTCTTTCTCCAGTCAGGGAACTCGTGCTCCAGATATTCCGCAAACCGGGGGAGCAGCGGATGTTTCCTGTCAATGCGCAGCACCCGCACCGAGGCGGTGAGGTAAGCGTGATACAGCGTCAGATAACACAGTTCCTCCCGGTACTCCTGGAACATTCCCTGCGCCTTGAAATAGGAAAGGATATCGTCAAAGGCCTCCAGGATTTCCACGTTCCGGTCCGCGTTGAGGTTTTTGGTGATGGAGCCCTCCCGCAGCAGGTAGTTATAACCGATATCATCGAGAAACACAGCTGTTTTCGCTGCCAAAAACAGCTTTAAGGTAGTGCGGATATCCTCATACCATACCCGGGGCGGATAGCGCACTGCCGACTCCCGGAACAGAGCTGCTCGGTACAGCTTGTTCCACGCACAGGGCGCCGTAAGGTAAATTTCCCGATGCTCCGTGACCGTCAGCGGCATATCCTTGGGCAGTTCTTCCCGGAAGACCTGAATCTGCTTTCCCAGCTCGTCCACGGAGCGGAAGGCAAACATCACCAGCTCCGCCCCAGTCCTCTCCCCCGTTTCGCGGGCCTTTTGCAGAATTTCCGGCTCCAACCAGTCATCGCTGTCCACAAAGAGCAGCCATTCCCCGTTTGCCGCCTCGATTCCTGTGTTTCTCGCTCCGCCCAGTCCGGCGTTGGGCTGATGAATCACCCTGACCCTGGCGTCCTTTCCGGCAATCCGGTCGCAGATAGTCCCGCTGGCGTCCGTAGAACCGTCGTCTACCAGAAGCAGCTCAAAATCAGGGTCCGTCTGGGCTAAAATCGAGTTTGCGCATTTTTCCACATACTGTTCCACATTATAAACGGGAACCACAATACTGGTTTTCGGCAAAGCGCCACCCCCTCAGGAAATTTTCTCCCCGGTTTTCGAAGAGACCCCATTTCTGTTACTTTACAAAAGTTTTCCTCTATTATACACACTCTCCCATATTTTTGCAACGCGGAGGAAAACTGTTGCAGGACATCTCCGCATGTCTGCCCGCCCTTGATTTCTCCCGGAAAAAAGCATATAATTTGCCCGGGCAGCAGTCGACTGCCCGGGCCCGGATACAAGCGCAATCCTCGTTCCTTTCGGGCTGACTCACGACAGTATGCGCCGTCCGGGACAATTTGCAGGGTGGGCGGCGAAACAGAAATTACAACGCGCTGAAATCCTGTTTTCAGCCTTATACAGAAAGGATGACGATCTGAACATGATGAAAAAAAAGATAACCTCCCTGTTTCTGGCCCTTGTTCTGGCAGCAGCCATGACGGGCTGCAGCAGTTCTGACAACAACTCTTCTCCCAGTTCCCAGGCTTCCTCCGGCACAGAGAGTTCCTCTGTGTCTTCGGCGGTGTCTTCTACACCGGGCGTTCCGGCGGAAGACTCCTCTCAGCCCTCTCCCGAATCCGCGGCGTCAGGGGAGAAAATCCGGGTGGCCGCCCTGAAGGGGCCCACCGCCATGGGCCTGGTCAAGCTCATGGATGACAACGACCACTCCGAGGCCCCCCAATACGATTTTTCCATCTACGCCTCTCCCGACGAGATCACCCCGAAGCTGGTTCAGGGGGAATTGGATCTGGCTGCCGTGCCCGCAAACCTTGCCAGCGTTCTCTATAACAAAACTGAGGGAAAGATTCAGGTTTTGGCGGTGAACACCCTGGGAGTGCTGTACATTGTGGAGAGCGGGGACAGCGTCAATACGGTGGAAGATCTGCGCGGCAGGACCATCTTTGCCAGCGGCAAGGGATCCACGCCGGAATATGCGCTCAACTATATGCTTTCTCAGAACGGTATTGACCCAGAAAAGGACGTGTCTATAGAATGGCGTTCCGAGCATTCGGAATGTGTGGCGGCGCTGGCCAGTACGGAAAACGCGGTAGCCATGCTGCCCCAGCCCTTCGCCACCACCGCATTGACCAAAAATGAGAATATCCGCATCGCCCTGGACATGACGAAAGAATGGGAAAAGCTGGCTCAGGATAACGGCTCACCCACTACGCTGATCACCGGCGTGGCGGTAGCCCGGACGGATTTTGTACAGCAGAATCCCGAGGCTGTGAAAAAATTCCTGGAGGAGTACAGCAGTTCCGTCACCTATGTGACGGAACAGAACGACGCTGCAGCCGAACTGGTGGGAAACTACGACATCGTTACCGCAGAGGTGGCCAAAAAAGCGCTTCCACAATGCAATATCACCTTTTTGTCCGGCAGCGACATGAAGGATAAGCTTTCTTCTTACCTCTCCGTCCTGTTTGAACAGAATCCCCAAGCCGTGGGCGGCAAGCTCCCCGCGGACGATTTCTACTATGCCGGATAGATGAAACAACGTCGTGTGCCGCCTGAACTGACGCCCGGGAGGAGGCGGTTTCTCCGCCTGGGCGCGGCTGTATTCTGGATTGCCGTTTGGCAGCTTGCCGCCATGTTTATCCATCAGGAAATCTTGCTGGCTTCCCCGGTTTCGGTGGCGGCCAGACTCATTTCCCTCCTGCCGGAACCCTCCTTTTGGAGGGCTGTCCTGTTCTCCTTTTCCCGCATCACCCTGGGTTTTCTCCTGGCCTGCCTCTGCGGGATTCTTCTGGCGGGGCTTGCCTCCCGTTTCTTCTGGGCCCAGGTGCTCATCCAGCCTCTGATGGGCGTTATCAAGGCCACCCCTGTGGCTTCGTTCATCATTCTGGTGCTTATCTGGCTGCCTTCCCGGCATCTCTCTATTTTTATCTCCTTGCTAATGGTCACGCCCATCATCTACTCCAACACCCTGGCGGGCATTGGGAACATGGATCAGAAGCTTCTGGAAATGGCGGATGTATTTGAAGTGCCGTTCCGGCGGCGTCTGCGGTATTTCCATATTCCCCAGGTGCTTCCCTTCTTTCGCTCAGCCTGTGCGGTATCCTTAGGGCTGTGCTGGAAAGCAGGCGTTGCGGCAGAGGTGATCGGCCTGCCCCAGGGTTCCATCGGGGAACGCCTGTACCAGGCCAAAATCTATCTGGAAACACCTGAACTCCTGGCCTGGACGCTGGTTATCATTCTCATCAGCATGGGCTTCGAAAAACTATTTCTTTGCCTGCTGGATACCGTCAGCCACAGGCTGGAACAGGGCTGACAGTGCCCTGACGTTTTCCCTGGAACCCTTCTCATGAAAAGGAGCCTCCTCATGATCGAAATCAGACATCTGGACAAGAGCTTTGGAGAAAAGCAGATCTTCCGGGACTTTTCCTGTTCCTTTCCGGAGGGGGAAACCACCTGCATCATGGGCCCTTCAGGCTGCGGAAAGACCACACTGCTGAACCTGCTGTTGGGCCTGGAGCAGCCGGACAGCGGCTCCGTTTCCGGAATGGCAGGAAAAAAGAGAAGCATGGTGTTTCAGGAAAACCGCCTGGTGGAGGGAATGGGTCCCGTGCCGAACCTTCGTCTGGTGAACCCCGCAGTCACCAGGAAGGAGGCGGAGGAGATGCTCCGCGCCCTGGGCCTTTCCGACAGCCTGCATCAGCCTGTCAGAACTCTGTCCGGCGGCATGCGGCGCCGCGTTTCCATCCTTCGCGCTTTGGCCGCTGAATATGATATTCTCTTTGCCGACGAACCTTTTAAAGGCCTGGATGAGAAAACAAAAAGCCAGGTGATTTCTTATTTCCAGGAAAAGACCCGGGGGAAAACCGTATTGCTTGTCACTCACGACAGAGAAGAGGCCCAAGCGGTGGGCGGATTTCTTCTGGAGCTGGGAAACAGACATTGTGTTTTTTCTTCGCCTGAGGTATGATGAAAGGCAGGAATTGCGGTAAAAATCTCAGATAGAAAGGCAGTGTACAAAATGAGCGATCTTCCAAGGCTTATGCACCATTTCGAACCGAAAAAAGGATGGATCAATGACCCGAACGGGCTCTGCTTTTTTGGAGGGAAATATCATGCTTTCTTCCAGCATTATCCCTTCGAGGCCAAATGGGGGCCCATGCACTGGGGCCATGCCGTGAGCGAGGACTTGGTAAGCTGGGAAGAACTGCCCATCGCCTTGTACCCAGACATGCCCTATGAAAACGGCGGCGGCTGTTTTTCCGGATCCGCCCTAGAAAAGGATGGGGTTCTGTACCTGATGTACACCTCCGTTTCCAAGGAACACGGGCAGACTCAATCCATTGCTGTCAGCCGGGACGGCCTGCATTTTGAGAAGCTCCCGGAAAACCCGGTGATTCCCCAGAGCCCCCTGGACTCAGAAAACCGCGATTTCCGAGACCCAAAGATTTTCCCCTATGGGGACGGCTATCGTATGGTCTGCGGCGCAGGGCAGGGCGGCATGGGCTACGTGCTGCTGTTCTGCTCTCCCGATCTGCTTCATTGGGAGTATGCAGGCAAGCTCTTTGAAAGCGATCAGTTCGGGGCCGTACCGGAATGTCCTGACTTCTTTCCGCTGGGGGATAAATGGGTGCTGCTGTTCTCCCGTATGGATACCCGTTCCGCCCAATTTATTGTAGGTGAATTTGACGGCGTACACTTCACGCCGGAATCCTATCAGCAGCCGGAATGCGGTACCGACTTCTACGCCCCCCAGACCTTCCTGGACGGGAAAGGCCGCCGTCTGATGATCGGCTGGCTCTATAACTGGGACCGCAAGGTGCCGGAGGGGGCTTCCTATGCCGGAGCGCTGAGCGTCCCTACCGAACTGACACTGCGGGACGGAAAGGTTTTTCACTACCCCGCAGAGGAAACTCAGAGCCTGCTGCGCGGAGAAGACGAGCATCTTCTCCGGCAGGACGGTGTGCTGAAGGTGACAAACGGAGAGCGCATCCTGCTGGAGCGTCCCCTTTCCCAGGTATCGGATGCAGCGGTACTGCGGGATACCAAAACCTGTGAGGTCTTCCTCAACCGTGGAGAGCAGAGCTGCACCTTTTATTTTATCTGAATGTCCGAGGCCGGCAACTTCATTTCATTCGGAGAGGCCAAAAAGCGAGCCGCAGAAAACTGCGGCTCGCTTCAGGCTGTCAAAAAAAGCCGCCTCGCAGCAACTTTTTTGACAGCCTGCGAGCGCGTAATAAATCGTGCCCTGTCGTTAATGTTCCTGTAGGAAAAAACTCTATATAAAAGCCCCTCGGCGGCGACGTCTGACCGCAGAAGAGCTTGGATATTTTTGGACAACTTAATGCTTTCGTGATATACTGCTGGAAAGAACAATAAATTCGGAGGCTACGCACATGGTTACATATATAGAAAACGAGCCTACATCTTCTAAAGCGATTGTCGCCCTTCGTCGAAGCGTTGGTTGGAATGGCATGGAGAGCTGCTATAACAATCCGCTAATGGTTTCGTATTATCATATCGCTTGCTATTATGACAAAAAACTTATTGGATATGTCGATACCGTTTCAAACGGAGTTACTGATGCCTACATTCAAGATTTGGTAGTTGACCCAGCATATCAAGGGCAAGGGGTTGGTACAGAATTGATGAATAGGATTATTTCAATACTAAAGGAAAAGAAAATTCTTTGGATTTCAGTAATGTATGAGGAGAAACTACAAGACTTTTACAAACGGTTTGGCTTCTTTCAAATGCTCTCTGGAGCAATGCAAACTTATGAGATGGAGTAGCGCATCGGGTAGTTTGTCACCGGCTTCTTTGAAGCGCGTGACCCACTTTGACAGTTACCGCGTTGCGGATAACTCAGGCTGTTAAAAAGTCGCCTTGAGGCGGCTTTTTTGGTATAATAAGCACAGGTGATGAAAGATGCTAGAGCGTGCAGAAGATAAGCGGAATCAAGTAAAAGTAGTGGACATAGAAGGGCTAGTGCCGTCAGAGCACCTGCTGCGAAAGATCGGACTTCGATCGAGTGTACGGGGTGGTGGAGCACCTATATAGCGAAGATAGCGGTCGCCCAGCAGCAGATCCAATGGTGCTGGTGAAGATGGCTTTGTTGCAGCATCTGTACGGGATTCGGTCACTGCGCCAGACGGTTATGGAGATCAATATGAACATCGCGTATCGGTGGTTCTTGCACTACGACTTGGATACAAAGGTACCGCACTTTGCGACGGTGAGCTACGCTTTTGCGACGCGGTTTCCGAGCGAGCTGTTCGAGGAGATCTTTGCGTGGGTACTGGAAGCGGCGGTAGAGCGAAAGTTCGTGGAAGCGAAGCGGGTGTTCATCGACGCGACGCACATCAAGGCGAGTGCGAACCGGAAGAAACACCGGAAGGTGCTGGCGCAGCACACCGCGTGCGTGTACGATGACCAACTGCGAGCAGAGATTGATGCAGATCGTGCGGCACATGGCAAGAAGCCCCTGAAGGACGATGACCACGATGACGAACCGAAGCATGGCAGCGGGCGAATGGCGAAGGAATCGACGAGTGATCCGGAGAGCGGACTGTTCGTGAAGAGTGATCACAAGGTGGAGTTCGCCTATACGGCGTATGTATCGTGCGACGAGCACAACTTCGTACTGAACTGCGAGGTGACACCGGGAAACGTACACGACAGCAAGGTATTCGATACCGTCTGTGAGCGTACGGTAGAGGCATTCCCGGATGTAGAGACAGTCGCAGTAGACGCAGGCTACAAGACACCCTGGATCTGCAAGACGATGGGCGAAACCTGTCGACTGCATATAAAAAGCGGGATTCTTTCGCAGCTATGAGTATATCTACGATGCGTATTATGACTGTGTGCTCTGCCCAAACAACCAGGTGCTTTCGTACAGCACGACCAGCCGCGATAGCTACAGGGAGTTCAAGAGCAACCCTACGATCTGCGCAAATTGTCCGCATCTTCAGCAATGTACCCACAGCCGAAACCATCAGAAAGTTGTGCAGAAGCTCATCTGGGAATCACACGTGGAGCGTGCGGAGGACTTCCGGCACAGCGAGGAGGGCAAGGCAAGTTACACCTTGCGAAGCCAAACGATTGAGCGGGTGTTCGCGGATGCAAAGGAGAAGCACGGCATGCGCTACACGCTACTTAGAGGGCTTGATCGAGTTCGAAACTGGGTCAGGCTCAAGTTTGCTGCCATGAACCTCAAAAAGCCAACATTGTGGGCATAGGAGTCGTACTTTACAGCGCCTCATAACGTCATTTGCACCCGATTTTATGCGCAAAGTTGGTTCTTCTTTCATGGAAAACCAACTTCTTTGACAGCCTGAAGCGAGCCGCAGAAAACTGCGGCTCGCTTTTTGTATCCAGTCTTTTTCGGGAATTTTTTTCGACTATTTCATTGAAGCAGCATATTCATCCAGCTGCTTTTGAAGCTCTTCCCGAACCTTTTCAATGCCAGCTGCTTCCATCTTCGCCTGATAATCCTTCAGGCCGCTCTCGATGTCCACGTATGCCAGCTCCAGCGGCTGCCAGTACTGCTGAATCACATTCTGTACAGCGGCGTATTCGGTTTCAATATTCGAGGTATTGATATTGAATCCCTGATATTTTTGACTGCCCTCGCCGTTCTTTTCTTCGATATATTTGTCAAACCCAGCTTTCTGCTCCTTCAGATCAGGCGGAGCGCCGTAAGAATCCTTGGTGAACTCCGTTGTGCGGGCGGCCCAGCAGGCGGAAAAACCGTAATCGTCGCTGTTCAGCGCCTTGACCTGGTCATCCACAAATTCATAGGAAGTCCCCTCGATCCCGTAGAAGAATGCATTGAAAGCGTCCTCGTCGCTGGTGATCAGCTCATAGAGCATCAGGGCGCGCTCCGGATTTTCCGACGTGTTGGAAATGACCAGGGCGTCCTGGGTAAAGGGCAGGTTGGAAACATCCTTGACAAAGTTTGCATATTTGATGCCCCACTCCGGGTGTTCAATATACTCGCCCGAATAGGAATCAATATTGTGGACGCGGCTGGCAGCCTTGCCGCCCTTGAACTTCTGGGAGTCCGTGTCGGACAGCGCGGATTTGGTAAAGTACCCATTGTCATTCCAACGTTTCATCATCTGCAGGAATTCCGGCGTCTTGTCGTATTCATACCAGGCCATCAGCTTCGGGCTCTCCTCATTGGGGTCAAACCACAAGAAGTTGGCACTCTTGGGCGCATAGAAACCCTGCTCCTGCATCCAGACGTCGTCCACGCCGGAACCGGCCTGGTAAACCTCATAGGGTTCCATCTCCGGAGCAGCTTCCTTCACATAACCCAGGTAAGCCTCATAATCCGCCAGATTCTCCATCTTGCCGTCCCAGTCCGTGCCTTCCAAAATGTCGGTGCGATAGATGGGACCAAAGGCGGAATAGGTGGCAAGCAAAGTGGGGATGCAGTAATAGTGCCCATCCACTGTAGCCTGCTGCAGCGCCGCTTCTGACTGGCGTTCAAAGTTCTTTGGTGCATATTGGGGCCAAATTTCATCCAAAGACTTGAAGGCGCCCTTCTGCGCCAGGGCAGCGTAGTTCAGCCAGGTGGCGGTATAGGCCATGTCGAATTTCTCCCCGGAGGAAAACAGCAGCGGGTATTTGTTGGGATACTCTGCCCAGCCGATCCAGTTTACCTTCAGCGTACAATTGAGCTTTTCTTTGAACAATTTGTTGAAATTGGCATCGATATCGTCTTGTTTGGCAGGGCGGTCACTGACCACATACATGGAGAGTTCTACCTCCTTCGAGGTATCTGTCTCTCCCGTATCTGCCGAAGCAGGGTCTGCCGCCTTAGAGGAGGAGGTTGTTTCCCCCTTGGACGCCTGGGAGGCTTTTCCCGAAGAACTGCCGTCCGTCTTGTCCCCACAACCGGCAAAAACACTCATCAGCATTGCCGAAGCCAACAGAAGAGCTGCGAATCTCTCGAACCGTTTCATAAAATAGCACCTCCATACCACATCACATATTTCCATTGCCGGAACCGGCAAACGAATGGAACCTTCTTTTTTCATTCTACTCTGCCCCCATCCGGGATGGTACCGTAATAAAATATGATTCAGAGGAATATCTTACGCTATTTGAGCTAATTAGCACTATTTTTTAAATCATATATTACAAAATTGTTTTAAACTGCACAAACATAACAATCAAATGCTTCCACAGCAAAAAAACTCCGGCCCGGATAATCCGGGCCGGAGTTTTTGTCTTTAGAAAAAAGGGAAAGCTTTTATTTCGTGGAAGCAATGAATTCATCCAGCTGCTTCTGAAGCTCTTCACGGACCTTCTCCACGCCCGCTGCTTCCATCTTGGACTGGAAGTCGGCAAGACCGGACTCCAGATCCACATAAGCCAGCTCCAACGGCCACCAGTACTGCTGTACTACATTCTTGCAGGCCGCAAACTCCGTTTCAATGTTGGAAGTGTCAATGACAAAGGCCTGATACTTCTGGGAGCCTTCGCCGCCCTTCTCTTCAATATGCTTATCAAAGCTGTCCTTCCAGGTCTTCACATCCTCGGGAGAACCGTAAGAGGGCAGGTTAAACTCTGAGGTACGGGCTGCCCAGCAGGCAGAGAATGCATAGTTGTCGGAATCCAAAGACTTGACCTGATTGTCAACAATCTCATAGGAAGTTCCTTCAATGCCGTAATAGAATGCGCGATAGGCATCCTCATCGCTGGTGATCAGGTCGTAGAGCGCCAGTGCCCTTTCAGGATTCTCCGCCGTGTTGGAAATAACCAGCGCATCCTGGGTGAAGGGCAGGTTGGAAACATCCTGTACAAAGTTCGCAAATTTGAAGTTCCATTCCGGCTTATCGATCGCACGGGACTCGTAGGTATCGATGTTGTGAATGGTGCAGGCTGCCTTGCCGGTCTGTACCTTTTGGGAATCCGTGTCGGAAAGGGCGGACTTGGTGAAGTAGCCATTATCGTTCCAGCGCTTCATCATGTTCAGGAAATCCATAGCGCCGTCATACTCATACCAGGTCATAAACTTGGGATTTTCCGCACTGGGATCAAAGAACAGGAAATCCACGCCCTTGGTAAAGAAATAACCCTCTTCAGCCTGCACATACATGTTGTCCACTTCAGAACCGGACTGATAGACGTTGTAGGGTTCCATCTCAGGAGCGGCAGCCTTCACAGCACCCAGATAGGCCTCCAAATCCGCAAAATTCTCCATCTTTCCGTTCCAATCCGTGCCTTCCAGAATGTCGGTACGGTAGATGGGTCCATAGGCGGAATAGGTAGCAAGCAGGGTGGGAATGCAATAATAGTGCCCGTCCACCGTGGCCTGCTGCAGAGCAGACTCGGACTGACGCTCGAAGTTCTTCGGCGCATACTTCGGCCACATCTCATCCAAAGATTTAAACGCGCCCTTCTGTGCCAGGGAAGAATAGTTCAGCCAGGTGGCGGTGTAAGCCATATCAAACTTTTCACCGGAGGAGAACAGCAGCGGATACTTGTTGGGATATTCAGCCCAGCCGATCCAGTTGACCTTCAGCGTGCAATTGAGCTTCTCTTTGAAAAGCTTGTTGAAATTGGCATCGATATCATCCTGTTTTGCAGGGCGGTCGCTGACCACATACATCACAAGCTCTACTTCCTTCGAAGTATCCAAATCGCTGCCACCTTCTGCTGTGGAGCCTTCTGATGCTTCAGAGCCTTCCGATGCCGTGCTGGCCTTGGACGACGTTTCTTCCTTCTTCGAGGAAGAGGACGACGTCTTATCGCCGCAAGCCGCAAACACGCTAACTGCCATTGCCAGAGCCAACAGTAGCGACACGATTCTCACTGACTTTTTCATTGCAGTACCTCCAGATTTCTCTATTATTTGGCGATTGGCTCAACCCTTGACAGAGCCGATCGTAATGCCCTTGACGAAGTACTTCTGCACGAAAGGATAGAAGAGAATGATAGGACCGGTAGCAACCACTGCCATGGCCAGTTTCAAAGAGTTGGAGGGCAGGTTTTCCACCTTGATGCCCACCTGGCTGGCAATAGCCGCCAAAGCCTGCTGCTTCTGCAGCATATTGTAGAGCATGTACTGCAGGGGGAATTTTGTTTCAGTATTCATGTAAAGCATGGCATTGTACCAATCGTTCCAATAGCCCAGGGCCATGAACAGGCCGATGGTGGCAAGACCGGATTTCAGCAGGGGCAGAACAATCTGAACGAAAATACGGAACTCGCCCGCGCCGTCTATTTTGGCCGATTCTATCAGCGCCGTCGGCACTGTGTTGACAAAGCTGCGCATAATCAACAGATAGAACACGTTCATTATTCCGGGCAGAATCAACGCCAGGAAATTATCCTTCAGGTGCAGGTACTGGATGTAGAAAATATAGGTACTGATCATTCCGCCGTTGAACAGCGTGGTAAAATAGAAGAAAAACGAGATTTTGTTGCGGTATTTAAAGTCCTGGCGGCTGATGACATAAGCTGTCATCGTAAGCAGGAACAGGCCCAAAATAGTGCCGACCGCCGTAATGAAGATGGTGACTCCATAAGCGCGGAGCACCTTCTCCGGCGATTTAAAGATAACCCCATAGGCCTCGGTGGTAAATTCCTGGGGCAGGATACTGTACCCATTAAAACGGATCGCCTGCTCCGAACTGAAGGAGCCGGAAATCAGCATGACAAACGGCAGCACGCACAACGCAGCCAATAGGGTGATAAATACATAGGAAATGATGTTAAAGACGATACGCGATGAAGTCAATTTAATTTTATTAGATCTCTCGACTGTTGCAGTCGCCATAAATAACCCTCCGTTTCTAAATTTTGCGTAGTGTCTGTCCGGTCAGAACAAGGCGTAATCCGCTTCGACCTTTTTGACGATCTGGTTTACGACCATGATAATGATGAAACAGAGGACAGATTGATAAAATGTGGCGGCTGCCGTCATACCGAAGTTGGAATTGGTCAGCAGGGAACGGAAAACATAGGTGTCGATCACGTCCGTTGCATCGTAAAGCTGACCGTTGTTGCCAACGATTTGATAGAACATCTCGAAGTCGCCCCGCAGAATACGTCCAACCTGAAGCAGCAGCATCGTGATGATGGTGGGCCGGATGGACGGAAATGTGATATACCAGATTTTCTGGAACACATTGGCGCCGTCGATATCCGCAGCCTCATAGCACTCGGCATCAATGCTGGTGATGGCCGCTATGTAAATGATGGAGTTGTATCCCACCCATTTCCAGGCGTTGAAGATACAGATGATCCAGGGCCAAACCCCGGGCATAGAATAGACATTGACCTTCTCTCCGCCAAAAGCGGTGATGATGTTGTTCAGTACGCCGGTCTCATAGTTAAAGATGTTGAACACAAAGGTGCCGACGATAACCCAGGAAATGAAGTAAGGCAGGAAGATAACCGACTGGGTAATCTTTTTGAAAATCCTGCCGGTGAGCTCTGAAATGATCACGGCCACAACAATTGCCAAACCTTGGGATGTGATCAGGTTCAGAAGATTGTACAAAATCGTGTTGCGGGTGATCAGCCAGCCGGCGCCGGATTGGAACAGGTACCGGAAGTTTTCCAATCCATTCCACTCGCTGCCGAACACACCCAGGTCAAACCTGTAGTTCTTGAAGGCTAGAACCAGGCCCGACATTGGCAGGTAAGACATCACCAGTACCAACAGTACTGTGGGCGCTACCATAAAGAACAAAGCCTTGTTCTTTTTGAACTCATACACGAAACCGTGCTTTTTCATGTGCTTTCCCCCTTGTGTCATTTGAACAAAAACAAATAATACCCAGAAGCTTTCTCTGTTTATTTGGTTTATAATATTGTACTATACTCCCCCTCGTAATTGAAACGGGACAAAACTATGATTTCAAGGATTTTATTATGATTTTGTTTAGAATGGCTCCTTTTTAAAAGTGAATTATTTCAATTTTGATACATTTTGTCCTGGAACACTCTCCTTTTATCGATAGAAAAGGAGCACAGAAGAATTCTCCCTGTGCTCCCCAGGACACTGTTATTATTTCTCTTTCAGCGAATCCAGGTACTCGTCCAACTGGCGCTGTACTTCCTCCCGTATCCTTTCGATACCGGCAACCTCCATCTTTTCTTCATATTCCTGCAGGCCGGATTCCGCGTCGGTGTAAGCCAGTTCCAGAGGCCACCAGTACTGTTGATGCACGTTCTGGCAGGCAGCAAATTCCGTTTCAATAGCGGCGGTGTCCATGACAAAGCCGGTATATTTTTGTGATCCCTCCCCCTTCATCTCCTCAATATGACTGTCAAAGGAAGCCCGGATGTCAGGCAGATCCGCCGGGGATCCATAGTCATCCATATCAAATTCCGGGGTGCGGGCGGACCAGCAGGCGGAATACACAAAATCGTCCGGCGCCAGGTTCTCGATCTGGCCGTCAATGATCTTATAGTTTACACCTTCCACACCGTAATAGAAAGCGTTAAACACCTCTTGGTCGCTGGTGATTAGATCGTACAGCATCAGGGCCCTTTCCGGGTTTTTGCTGGTAGAGGCAATCGCCATGGCGTCCTGCGTAAAGGGCAGGTTCGACACGTCGGAAACCAGGTTGGCATACTTGACGCCCCATTCCGGATGACGGATGTATTCGTCTGGATAAGCATCCAGGTTTGTGATGCGGGAGGCCGCCTTACCGCCTCGGAATTTCTGCGAATCCGTATCGGACAGAGCAGATTTGGAAAAGAAGCCCTTTTCATTCCAGCGGCTCATCATTGTGAGGAATTCCGGCGTATCCCCATACTCGTAATAGGTGAACACCTGCGGTTTTTCCTCGCTGGGGTCCAGCCACAAAAATCCTCCGGTAAGACCGTACAGGCCTTTGCTCTTCATATAAACCTCATCCATATCGGAGCCGGACTGATAGACATTATAGGGTTCCATCTCGGGAGCAGCCTCTTTGGCATACTCCAGAAACTCCTCATAATCAGCAATCGTTTCCATCTTTCCGTCCCAGTCCGTCCCTTCCAGAATATCAGTGCGATAGGTAGGGCCGGATGCAGAATAGGTTCCCAGCAGGGTGGGTATGCAGTAGCTGTGGCCATTGACCTTGGACTGACGCAGCGCCATTTCTGATTGGCGTTCATAGTTCTTCGGCGCGTATTTGGGCCAAAGCTCATCGAGTTCCTTGAAGGCTCCCTTTCTGGCCAACGGTGAAAAATTCAGCCAAGTGGAGGTGTAAGCCATGTCAAACACCTCGCCGGAAGAAAACAGCAGAGGATACTTGTTCTTGTACTCCGCCCAACCGATCCAGTTTACCTTGAGGGTACAGTTGAGCTTTTCCTCAAACACTTTGTTGTAGTTTTCCTCCACCTGGTCCTGAACCACGGGCCGGTCGCTGACCACATACATGGAGAGCTCCACTTTTTTGGAGATGTCCTCCCCCGCTGCCTCGGAAGACGCGGCGCCAGAAGAGGGCGTGTCCTCTGAGGACGCTTTCCCCTTCCCTGTTCCGCAGGCCGTGCATGCGCATACCAGAAGTGCGGCCACAAGCAACAGTGCCGTGAGCCTGATGGTTCTTTTCATTACAATTCCTCCCAATTTCTGGCCTTTATCTTTCGGCCGTCCCCGAGGGAAGACCGCAAAGCCCCAAAAGAGTGCCGGACATTCTGACCGGCGGAACCAGGCGGCGACCGTCCGGCTCTTTTTTTGCATGCCCTCATTTTACTTATCACACGTTAATAATGTAAGACCAGAAAAGTACGATTTACAGGAAAAACTTATGCACATTACACATAGAAAACCCAGGGACCTGTTTCTCTGCACAGCAGTATCGTTTGTCAGCCGTGCTTGCTATTGTAGCAAAAAAGCCTTCCGGCAGCCTTTGAATGCTGCCGGAAGGCAAAACCTCTAGCGTAAAAAACTCCCAAAAGCCAAAATCCCCACCAGGCTTTCAGAACCGGTTCTACGCCTCCCACGACCATGTACAGGCGATCACTGGACGTGCCGCTCCATCTCCTCCGGCGTCATGGCAGGAATACGGATGGTGACCGCCGTGCCGTGACCCACCACGCTGCGGTAGGTCAGCCCGTAGGCGTCCCCATAGGAGAGTTTCAAACGGGAATCAATATTTTTCACCCCGTAACCGTGAGAGTCGGAGGAATCGGCGCAAAGCAAAGCTTTCAGCTGATCTTCCGTCATCCCCATACCGTCGTCCTCCACAGTAAATACCACGTCCCCTTCCTCCCGCAGGGCTGAGATCGATACATTGCATTCCTGGATATAGGGAATCTCCGCAATACCGTGCATGATGGAATTTTCCACCAGAGGCTGAAGGATGATATTGATGCACCCAAGAGGCAGCAATTCCTCCGGCACATCTGTTTTCAGGCTGATGGCTCCGTCAAAATGGTGATTTTGAATCTTGACATAGGCTTCTACATGCCTCAGTTCCTGCTCAATCGTCACCACCTGCTGCCCGCGGTTCAGGCTGATACGGTAAAATCTGGCCAGGCTTTTGGCAATTTCAGCAATTTCAGGCGCGCCATGGTCCATCGCCTCCCAATTGATCAAATCCAGCGTATTGTAGAGAAAGTGCGGGTTGATCTGAGCCTGCAGCGCCTTCAACTGGGCAGATTTCACCGCCTTGCCGGATTTATACTGCTGTTGCATCAGCTCCTTGAGCTCTTCCGTCATATGGGAAAAGCTCCGAAATAGCTGGCCGATCTCATCGTTACTGGGCTTTTCCATCCCCACATTCAGATCTCCGCCCCTCACCGTATGCATCATGTCTGTCAGCAGTTTCAGCCTGTGGGTATAATACCGGGCAATAAGAACAGACACCGTACATACCACCGCTACGGCGAACAGGGAAAGCACCAGGATAACGGATCCGATCTGAGTCATCTGGCGGTTAATTTCCTTTTCCGGAACCAGAGCAATCAGCGTCCAATCCGCCAGCTTCAGCCTCTGCTGATTCATCAGATAGCTTTCTCCAGCCAACGTCTGAGCAGTCCACTTTCTAACCTTTCTGTCGTATTGGGGCAAAGTTCCATTTTCGGAAAGCGTCTTCAGCAGTCCGCCGCCTCCGCCGGAAGCGCTGATCACCGCGCCGGCATCATTGACCAGATAGACCGCTCCCGTAGTGGTAATATCCGATTTTTCCAGCACGCTCCTCAACTGAGAGGTGAGAATGCTCACCTGCTCTACGCCGATAGGCGTAGCAGTACCGTCCGTATTCCGGATCGTGCGCAGCAGGGATACCAGATTCACCGTATAGATCTGTCCCGGTATCTTTACCTCTTCCGGCTCGGTAAAATACACCATTTCCGTTTGGCTTTTGCGAAGGAACTCTTCATAATCCACCCTGCCCTCCAACTGGGAAACCCCGGCAAAATGCCGCTGATTGCTGGAATAGAAGATATCATCCGGAATAAAGACCCTGGAACGGTAAATGGTTTCTACCATTTCCACCGAAGTAAATACCTTGTCTAACTGCAGAAACTCCCGGTACTGAACGCCGAAATTCCGGTGTCCATTGAACGTAGGAGAGCTCATGGCCTGCTGTAGGTCATTATTATAATAGATCAGGTCCGAAACATAGATCATGGTTTCCAGATAATTTTCCAAAAACGACTGGGCCTGGTCGCAGGATTTCTCCGCCGTATGAAGAAGCTGCTCCCGATAATTTCGTGTGATGAAGTAATTGAGCAGTATCATAAGCAGCAGCAAAATCAACACTACGGTACAGGAAAAAGTCACAGCGAGCTTTGTGCGCATGGAATGGCGTGAAAACCAATCTTTAAACAGGCGTACAGGATTTTTCACAATAGATTTTTCTCCCTGTATTCAGAGGGTGTTACCCCAGTTTGCTTTTTAAAAATCTTGGCGAAATAATTGGCATCCTCATACCCGACCTGCTTGGATATATGGTACAGCTTGAAACGGGGATTCCGCAGCAATTCCTTGGCGCGCTCAATCCGCACGGAGGTCAGGTACTCCCAGATGGTCTTTCCGGTTTTCCTTTTGAACAGACCGGAAAGATAGGTGGGTGTCAAATAGACGTTCTCCGCCAGCTGTTTGACGGATAGATCTTTATCCCCATATTCCTGCTGAATCAGACGGATTACCCGCAGTACTACGGAACTATTGCTGTCGTCCCGGCTGTTCAACGCAAATATTTCGTGAACCTGGGCACGCAGGAACGCGTTCAGATCATCAATCGTATCCAGTCCCTCCAAATGCTGCGCATCGGTTTCCTGCCTTTTTGCCATGTCGGACCGGTCGTAAGGAAACAGACGGAGGGATTCCTCCTCCAGTTCCCGCTCCAAACTGAAATAAAGCCCCTGTACAAAGGCGGAAGCAACCGCCTCTCCCTCCCGCAATGAGGCGGCCAAACGGTCCAGCACCTGCGAAGCCGCTTCCTCGCTTCCCATGCTCAGCGCCTGCCGGAATTCCGCCGGGTAATCCGCACCCAGATCCAAGGGCCGGTCCTTCCTCCCCCGCTCCGCCGACTTTCCATACCCCAGATAAAAAACCGTCTTTTCGGCCTCATGGGCGCTTTGATAGGAATGGGAAAGGCCATGTGGATTCCGCACCGGCTCCCCCAGGGCGAAGAACAGCCGCACACCGTCCACCAGTCCTGTCGCTGCCCGGGAAATCGCTTTCAGGAGACAGCTGCCGTTGCCCACAGCCTCCTCCGTGCCGCACAGCAGCAAGATCAGCCGCCGGTTATCCCAGAACTCCCCATAAACGGAGCAGTCCCTCTCTGTAAACGCCCGTATCCCAGCCGTTTCCCACAGTGCGCTTCGAAACCTCGACAGATTGGTGACTGCCGGCGAGAGCCGCAGAATACAGATACGCATCAACGGGTAACCTTCCCGGAAAAGCCCGCTCTCCTCCAGGTTCTGTTCTGAGGATTCTCCAGGTTCCCTGCCGCGGAGGAGAGAAAAAAATGCCTCTCTTCGAAGATATGCTTCGCTTTTGGAAAGCCGTTCCCCCTCGTTGCGATGGCGCCGGGTCTCCAGAATAGACGCCATCGCCTTTTGCACCGCCCTCTTCAATTCCTCCGTATCCACCGGTTTCTCCACGTAATTTACCGCTCCCAGTTCAATGGCGGCTTTCAAATATTCCTTGTCGGAATATCCGCTGATAAAGATAATACGGCATTCCGGATATTTTTCATGCAGGATCGTACACATTTCAACCCCATTCATACCGCGCATACGGATGTCGGAAAGCACCAGATCCGGCTGAAAATCCTCACACATAGCCAGCGCCTCCTGACCGCTCTCTGCGGTCTGAATCATATCCACTCCGAGGCCCTTCCAGTCCATATAGCGCAACAAACCATTCCGGGTAGCAGATTCGTCATCCACAATCAATAAACGTATCACAATACATCCTCCCTCTACCTAACAGTCCTACTTTTCTGTGCTGCTTTACAGCACAGAAAGCTGAAGGAGAACGTTCTCCTTCAGCCCATCGGCGGCGTTGCCGCCAATGGAAATTCATAGCAGAATTGTTCCTGTTTTTCCAAAATCGTGTATGGTAGTCTGCAGAAAAAACTTTATAATTTGAAATAGGCGTGTCCGATTATTTTGGCTATTCCTGCCAATCGACATCCTCTCGATATTTTTGCCGGAATTTTCCGGGAGACATCCCCTTCAGCCGCCGGAAAACCCGATGAAAATAGGAATATGTACCAAAGCCTGAGTTTTCTGCAATCTCTTCCAAGGTGGAACCCGTATATTTCATCTGTTCTATGGCAAAGTTCAGGCGTACCTCCATCAGGTAATCCACAATGCTGCGGCCTGTGATCTCTTTGAACAGATGGATGGCTCGGGATTCGCTGAGGGATACATGCTCAGCCACGTCGGCCACCCGCAGCTTTTCCACCGCATGATCCTCAATAAAGCGGCGCATGCGGAACACGATGAAATCCGATTCGCCCTTCTGCCCCTGGTTAAGAAGCCGCTTGACGGAAAGGCAAAAGGTCCGCAGCAGGGATTCCAGGTATTCTTCATCCCCCGCCTCCGGCACCCGTCTCGTCTCCCGGATCAGCAGCCGCCACAATTCCAAAAGAGATTCGTTGGGCGGCACCCGGGTAAGTTTTCTTTCACCAATTTCCCGGTACCAGTCGGTCACCCATTCCCCGCGGCAGATGAGGTAATAATCTCCGCTGACATCAGCAGGGTCATCTGAAAGTTTGTCTTTTCTCAGTTTCAGTTTATCCCCGGGAGCCAGCGTCAGCAGGTCTCCCTTGCACAGTGTAAACTGTTCCCCGTCGTTGAGCCGAGCTCCGCATTCTCCGTGAGACTGCAGCCGGATCAAGTAGTGCCGGTTGCCGCCGATTTCTTCTGGAAAATCGCACTGCCGGTGGACGGAATATCCGCACATGACGATGGAATCCAATGGTATTTTTCCCCCCTTGCACCGACCTAACGTAAACTGCTTTTACCTATTTACTAGCAAGGATACCACAAAGAGGGAAAAACGACAAGAGCGATCGTTCCGGAAAGTCCGGATTAAAATAACCGATCAAACAATGATAAAGGGAGGAACATGAACCATGAACAAAATGAAAGCAGCCATGATCGGCTTTCTGCCGAAAGAACAGGACCCCTACGAGGTGCTGGAATCCTACGCCAAGCTGGGCTACAGCGCTTTTGAGGGCGCCGACGTCCTGCTGCGGGAGGGAGACCCTGCCGAAAACCTGAAGCGCGTCAATTCTTTCGGTATGCAGCCTCTGGCCGTTGGCTACAACATCTGGGATCCGCCCGCTGTGGCCGACGTGATCGACCGCGCCAAGAAAACCGGCGTTAAGCGCGCCGCCTGCTATGCCGGCTGTGCGGGAGCCTACCGTTTCGGCATGCGGAACGACCCGCCCTCCTACGACGAGCTTATGAAGGAGTGCGAACAGTTCGACAAGGCTGCAGAGGAACTGGGAAAAGAGGGCATCGTTCTCTCTTTCCACAATCATGACGCTGAATTTTTGCAGAAGCTCAACGGCGTTCCGGTGATCTACCTGATGGCCGCCAACACCCAGTACCTGAAGTTTGAAGTGGATTGCGGCTGGGTCACCTACGCCGACTATGATCCCATCAACTTTATGAAGGGTCTGGGAGACCGCATGACCGCTGTACATATTAAGGATTTTGTGGCCGGACCTCCGGTAGAGCGTCACGAGCCTGACGGCAGAGTGACCAGCATGCCTCGTTTCACCACCCCCGGCACAGGCGCTCTCGACCTGAAGGGCTGCCTCGAGGCCGCTCAGGCTGCAGGCATGGATTACGCCATTGTAGAGCAGGACTTCCAGTTCAATCTGACCGAGGCGGAAACCCTGCGGGCCGCCTACCTCAACATGAAAGAAACCGGCTTTGTCGAATAATCTCAAGGGTTTTAAAGCTTTCCATATTGGATTAAAGGAGTGTTTCCTATGAAAATCAGAAAGGGCGTACAGGTGTATACCGTACGTGATTTTATCAAAACGCCGGAGGGATATGAAAGCTCTCTGAAAAAGATCAGCGAAATCGGCTATGACAGCGTGCAGACTTTCGGATACCATATGAGCGAGGCGGAGCACAAGGCCTTTTTGAAAGACCTGGGTCTCAAGCAGGAATCCGTCGGCGGCAATTACGAAGAGATGGTGAAAGATCCCGAAGCTATCAAGAAAGCTATTGAGCTGGCCCATTTTTACGAGACGGACCTGATCTCCGTAGGCACGCTTCCCATCCCGCTGCGGGAAAGCCGCGAGGGCTATCTTCAGTATGCGGAGGGCATCAATAAAATCGGCGCTGAAATGAAAAAAGAAGGCGTAAAGCTCATCTATCATCCTCATGCCCTGGAATTTTTCTCCCTGGGCGGCGGTGAAAATGGCTTTGACGTGCTTTTCGATGCCACAGACCCCGAAGTATTCTGGTACTGCCTGGATACCCACTGGCTGCAGTCCGGCGGCAAGAATCCTCCGGATTACATCCGCAAGGCCAAGGGCAGGATGTCCGTCGTCCATTTCAAGGATTACAAAATTGTCGGCGGAGCCGATCCCATCGAGCAGGTCTGCAAGGACTTTGCCGAAGTCGGCGAGGGCAACCTGAACTGGCCCGCCATTATCGAAGCCTGCCGCGAAGTGGGCGTAGAGGCAGTCATTGTAGAGCAGGATGTCTGCCCCCGTGATCCTTTCGACTGCCTGAAGACCAGCTTCGACAACATGGTGAAGTTCGGCCTGTAAGCATGCTGTACCCACCGGCTGTCTCACGTGCAGCCGCGGTTTTCAGAGGAGGACCCACAGAAAGGGTCCTCTTCCTCTATCCGAACCGCTTTATCTTGAACGCAACATCAATAAAGGAGGCCAATTTCCCATGCCACAGATGAAAAAAGTGAAAACTGCCATCATCGGCTGCGGCACTATCTGTAACCGCATCTATGCGCCAAACCTGATGGAGAAATTCCATATTATCGACCTGGTCGCCTGCGCGGACCGCATTCCGGAGCGCGCCCAGGCTTTAGCTGATAAATACAGCCTTAAGGTGATGACCAATGAGGAGATTTATCAGGATCCTGAAATAGAAATTGTAGTGAACCTGACCTGTCCCGAATCCCACTATGAGGTTTCAAAAGCTGCTATTCTCGCAGGGAAAAATGTTTACTGTGAGAAAATGATGGCAGTCACTCTGGAAGAGGGAAAAGAGCTTTATGCTCTCGCCAAGGAAAAAGGGGTACAGTATACCATTGCTCCGGATACATTCCTGGGCGGCAGCTGGCAAACGGCCAGAAAGGCGTTGGACGACGGTTTGATCGGAACACCGGTAGCCATGGTCTGCTGCTATTCTTCCAACTACCAGTTTGACGGTGAAATGAGCGATATCGATCCCGATCATTTCATGTTTGTACTCCATCCGGGCGGCGGCATTCCCTATGACTTTGGCGGGTACTACCTGCACAACATCATCAATCTGCTGGGATCAGTCAAGCGTGTGGGCGGTTTCTGTAAGACTATGTATCCGGACCGCATTTATCGCAACCCCAGGCATCCCAATTATAAAGAACCGGTACATGTGGAGACCCCCACCTCCATCGCGGGCGCGCTGGAATTTGAAAACGGCGTTCACGGCACCTTGATGATCACCTCGGATTCCGTTCCGCGTTTTGTATTCCAGATTATGGGCACCCAGGGAATCCTGGTACTCAACGACCCTAACTTCTTCGGCGGATCCGTGAAGGTGATCCGGTCTGGAGCGGCCCCCATCGAGCCCTTCCAGGAGGCCCCTTCCGGAATGAGCGCCTTCTTCCCCACAGAATGCACCCTGCCCATCACCCATCCCTTCCGGGAGGATTCCCGCGGTGTGGGGATAGCGGACATGGCCTATGCCCTGCGCAACGGCCGCAGGCCCAGGGCCCATATGGACCTGGGATTCCATGCGTTTGAAGTGATGCACGGAATCTGGCGCAGCGGCGATACTGGAAAGATCTACGAGCTCACCTCTCATTGCGAGAGGCCGAAGCCCCTGCGTTCTCTGGGCCTTTCCGGCACGGCGGAGGAGTTTACGCTGGACGATTGATCCCTAACAAAGGAACGGCGGCGGAACGAAACCGCCGCCGTTTTCCATTTTTTTATAAAAACAAAAAGAGAGACGGTGCCAGTTTCCTCAGGGAAGCCGGCACCGTCTCTCTTTCCATCTAATCAACTATCTGCCACGGCAGCAGTCATGGCAAAGTACTTTTCATTGGGGATATACTCTGGGATACTATTTCCGGAGCCCAGCGCATAGCCGCCCTTCTCCTGGGCCAGCTCCAGCATCTTTCTGCAGCGTTCCGTAATGACGCCGCACTCTGAGCGGATCAGGAAATCCACGTCGATGCCTCCCAGAATGGCAATTCTGCCGCCCCATCTCCGGTAGGCCTCTTCTACGGAAATAATATTATCTTCATAGGAATGCTTTCCGTCGAACTTCATATCACAGATGATATCCTCCATGATCTCCTCAGGATTGCCGCAGGAATGGAGCACAGCCGGTTTTCCGTTCTTGTGGGCGCTCTCTACAATCTTCTTGTGCCAGGGGAACACATATTTTCTAAGATCTTCCGGAGAAAGCATGGTTTGGGTATTGAAGCCCCAATCGTCGTTTGACATGATGATCCCCACCGAATCATACTGTGCGCCCTGTTCATAATAAGCGGCCAAAATGGAACCCACCTTTTCAAAGACAGCCGCTACCAGCTCCGGTTCATCAAAGATTAAATAGCAGAGATTATCATACCCCACAAGGTCGATTACATTTTCCAGAACGCCGCCGGGACCTGACAGCATGATCTTCATATTCCCCGGCAGAAAAGGGGCTGCCTCCTTCAGGACAGAAAAATCAAAAGAGGCAGGATCCGGCCACTGAAACCGTTCAAAAGATTCCCAATCGGCAATGCAAACGCGGCCATTGAGGGAGACCGTGTTTTTTCTTTCCTGGATTTTAGGATTAAACGAAAGCGTGCATCCCTGGGCGTTAACGTAGTCATAGCCGCAGGCTGCATACGCTTTCGCAAGATAACGGACCGTGTTCAGCGGCGTACGTTCTGCGGGCGGCTCTCCCGCCGCCTCCCGGTAAACCACATCGTTCATAAAAAACTCAAATAGTGTAGGACGGCTGGGCTTTTCACAGCGCAGCACCTTCAGGATGTTTTCGAAATCCGGCTCGCGATGGACTGCATTCATACGGGCTGACCGCCTTTCCCTTTCGAAGGAAACCCGGTCTGAATCGCCGGATCCCCTCCCGCTGTATTTCATATTTTCTAAAGTATAACGTTTGGGAAGGCAATCCTAAAGCGCAAATTTTACCGGATCCTGTTCAAATTTTGTCCTTTGCCAGCTCGCTGAGCGCAGAGGGAGAGTATCCCGCAATCCGGCGGAAAGCGCGGCAGAAGGAAGAAGGGGAGTCGTATTGCAGAAGCGCGGCTGCTTCCGTCACCGTTTTTCCCTCCAAGAGCATGTCCTTGGCCGCCCAAATCCTTTCCCTGTCCGTATAGGTCTTGAAAGAAAGCCCCATCAGGCGTTTAAAGTATTTGGAGAAATATGCCGGAGAATACCCTGCAAAGGCTGCCGTGCCCGCCAGAGTCAGGGTATCTCCCAAATGAGAGCGGATATACCCCACAATGCGAAGAGCCTCCTCCGCCCGGACGTCCCGTCCGGTAGACAGCGTTTTTCCATCCCGCTCCAGAAATCCCAGGACCTGACGAATCAAGCCCTGGACAATCATCTGATATCCTGGATTTTGCAGGGTGACTTCCCGGTTGATTACTGTAAAAATCCTTGCCTGCTCCCGATCTCCCGGCTGAGGGGTCAACAGCCTGCCGGGAAGCTTCTCCGGCAGAGAGAACTGAACCACTCCGATGAAGCAGGCATCGGCAGCGGATACCGTGGTATGCAGGTCACCCGGAGCGATCAGCAGAACTTCTCCGGATTCCATGAAAAACTGTTTTTCATTCACCGTCTGCATACTTCTGCCGTCGAACAGGTAGAGCAGCTCATAGAATTCATGCCAGTGGGAGGGAGCCATTTGTCCCCGACCTTCTTTGTAATTGATAAAAGCGGTAAAGCCGTTCTCTTCCAGACTGTGAGACAAGTCCTCCCGATAGGGCAGCATCAGAGCCCCACCTCGTACCTGCTTCCAGCCGCTAGCTCCAGCTCTTTTCCGCACAACCGCAGGGCGACGGGCACGGTTCCTCTGTTTTCCACGACTACCCTGTTCCGCTCCGCCGCCACCCGCAGAGGCGTACCACGGAACACCAGCGGGAATTCCAGCCTGCTCCAGCCTTCAGGCAGACAGGGGGAAATCTGCAGCTTCCCGCCGACCAGTCTCACACCGCCGAACCCCAGCACCACATTTTGCCAGATTCCGCCCATGGCCGCACTGTGGATTCCCATATCGGAAGAGAGCATCTTCTGCCCCAGATCGGTCAGGCAGGCGCCCTGGTAAAACCGGTAAGCCTGCTCCGAAAGGCCAAGGTCGCAGGCCAAGACACAGTGCGTGGATTTGCTCAAAGAGGAATCGTGCAGGGTGTGCGCCTCATAGAACATATAGTTTTTTTCTTTGAGCTCAGCGGGGAACAAGTCGTCCAGAAGATAGAACAGCACCAGCAAATCAGCCTGTTTCAGCACCATGATGCCGTTGATCTGTTCCGCATTGTAATCGTTATAAATTGTCCCTACGGTTTCCCTGTCCTTATAGGGAGTCAGATCGATTTCCCGCAGTCCGAAATACCCGTCGAATTGCGGAATCAACCCCCGGTCATCCGGCTGAGGAAGATAGATCAGATCCAGCTTTTCAGAAATTTCCCGTTCTGTCTCCTCCAGCGGCAGCCTGGCGCACAGTCCAGTATAGAATACCGGTTCCTGCTCCCGCAGCTCCCGGATCAGCTTCAGCGCCAATTCCATATTATAATGAGCCATATAATTGGTATAGGCGTTGTTATTGACATGCTCCTTATATTCATCCGGGCCAATAACGTCGTTGATTTCAAATTGTTTCTTTTCCGGATTCCACTCCAGGCGGCTTGCCCAAAAACGACCTGTCTGGGTGATGATCTCCACGCCGCAGCGCTCCATAAACTCCCGGTCCCCCGTCATGAGCCAGTACTGCCACACCGTATAGGCAATATCAGCCGACACATGCTGTTCCAGCTCTCCGGTCAGGATAGGAATGGGCTTGCCCGTCACCACGTCTGCGCCTCCCAGCTTGGGAGTCACCTCGCCATCGTCCGCCCAAGCGGATTCCCAGGGGTACATGGCGCCCAGAAAGCCATATTCCTTTGCCTTTGCATAGGCCCCGCCCAGGGTATGGTACCGGTATTCCAGCAGAGTTTTAGCAGCGCCGGGGTCTGTAAACATAAAGTAGGGCAGGATGAAAATCTCCGTATCCCAGAAGGAGTGGCCCTTATAGCCTTCTCCGCTCATTCCTTTTGCACCGATTCCAACCCTGCTGTCGTCCGTCTTAGCCATAATAGCCAAATGGTACAGTGCGAAACGCAGGGCCAACTGGTCAAAACCGTTTTCACAGGTGATTTTGACATCCCTTGGTTCCCAATAAAGTCTCCAGGCCTCCCTGCTCTTTTCGAAGAGCCTGTCATACCCTTCCTGTCTGGCAGTACGGAGAACTGAGAGGCCGTCCGCGGCAGTGCGTTTCGCCGCCTCCTCAGAAGAAAGCTTTTCGTAGGCCAGATCTCTGCTGGTATGGACACAGGAGAGCTTCTCCACCACCAGTGTCTCACCTGCCGGGACCACAATCTCCATCTGATTTTCAATTGTCCGCCTGCTGATCACAGGAAGGGCAGGCACTGTCTGAGCCTTGCCGTTCAGGAAAACCCTGTGAGTGGTATGCACTGCCGCCGTCACACCGGACTGGTTTGTCCTCGATACCATCTCCAGGTATTCGCCCTCATAGACCCGTTTGCTGCCTTCCAGAAAATGCTGGGCGCCCGAATTGGTGACACGTCCGTCAATCCCGCTGTGAATTCCGATTTTTACTTCCTGAGACAGCGGGGTGATTTCCAGCTTTCCCCCAATCAGATGCTCGTTTTCCTTGGATACAAACCGGAAAAAATCCAGTTTCACCCGGTTCCCCTCCGGGGAAGCCCACACCACATGCCGGCTCAATTCCCCGGTCTGCAGATCCAACTCCCTGCGGTATTCCTGCAGCGTTCCCGCATCCATACGGAACCGCTTCCCGTCCAGCAGAATATCCACATTGGTGATATCAGGCAGGTTCGGCAGCTCCGTGACCTCAGTTTCGTCGGCCCGGTTGAAGGTGCCCGTCACCAGCAGGTCCCTGGTTTCTCCCACATATCGTTCTTCCAGGGCGGACCTCACATTGAGGTACCCGTTTCCCAGGCAGAAAATCGATTCGCATTTTCCAAGGTACCGGGGATCGAATACGGCTTCCCTGACCACCCAGTTTTCTTTGCTTCCCGTTCCGGCATTATATTGTAAGTAATTCATATCCTTTTCTCCTCTATTTTCCATGAAAAAGCCCCCTCGGCAGGAGCGGCGGTTTCCGCGCCGTACGGCTTGGAACTCAGACGCATTCCCACCGGGAGGCCACAATGCAGTTTCAGTATGTTAAAATATATTCAGCCTTTTACACCGGATGCAGCCACACTGGCCTGCACCTGCTCCTGGGCGCAGGCATAGAGGATAATGCCCGGAAGAACCACCACGGTCAGGGCCGCAAAAAGCTTTGTGTAGTCGTAGGAAAATGCCTCATTGAAGAACTGCAGGGCAATGGGCAGCGTTCTGTTCTTATCGCTGGACGTCAACAGGGACGCATAGAAATATTCGTTCCAGTTCCCCAGGAACATCAGGATCCCCGCGGTAGAAAGCCCGCTCTTGGTCAGCGGAAGGTTGATGCTCCAGAAACGCCGGAAGAACCCCGCGCCTTCCAGTTCAGCGGCCTCATCCAAAGATTTCGGCACCGACATAAACGCCGCCTTGAGGATAAACATGCTCATGGCCATGCCTCCTGACAGATACACCAGCGTGAGGCCCCAGATGTTGTCATAGAGGTTCAGGTTCATGATCAGCGCAAAGATGGGCTGCGCCTTGGATTGTCCCGGTACCAGAAGCGTCATGGCAAACAGGACGTAAAACAGGTTTTTGCCGGGGAAATTAAACTTGGCAATCACATAAGCCCCCATAGCGTAGAACAGAAGGGACACAAAAGTGGATACCACCGAAACGATCAGGGAGTTGAGCGCATAGCCCAGAAAGTTATATTTGGTAAACAGATAGGCATAGGCGTCAAAGCTGATGGAGGTCGGCAGCGTAAAAGGACTGCTCAGAATCTGGGCATTGGTTTTAAAGGAGGAGATAATCACCCACAGAATCGGAAATACCGACACGACGACGGTAAACACCAAGACAAGGTACATGAAGAACCTCGTCACAAATTTTTTCAGACCAGCCATGTATTTTCCCTCCTTCTCAATAGACCGGTTCATTCATTTTCATCACCTTATTGATGATGACCATGATGATGACGCCGATCAGGAACATGACTACGCCGGCCGCATTGGCATAACCGTTATTCATATCCATAATGGCTTTTACCAGGATCAGCGGCGTGTTCATGGTATCATCTCCAGGGCCGCCTGCCGTGGTAAGCTGAATGGCTTCATACATAGCCACACGGGAGGTCACCGTACAGATAATACTGGTGCCGATGGCGTTGCGGCACAGCGGCAGGTGAATCCGTGTGGTAATCTGCCACTGATTTGCACCGTCGATGCGCGCAGCCTCGTTGAGCTCTTCAGGAATGGCCATCAAATCTCCCAAAACCACCAGGGTGACAATGACGGCATAGAACAGCCAGGTAAAGGTGATGGCCCAGAAAGCATAGGGCGAAGTGTAGAACCACTGCACGTTAAAATCCGGGCTGATCATGCGGATCAAGTTATTGAGCACGCCCATCTCATTGTTAAAGATGAATTTGTAGATCAAGGCCCATGCCGCCGCGGAAATGACGTTGGGGATCATAAACACCGCACGGGTGAATTTCCAGCCTCTGGGTTTATGGTACAGGATAAGGGCCACCAATACGCCGAATCCCACGTGCAGGAAAATTCCAATCAGCGACCAGGCGATCAAGTTGCGCACAGAGATAACGAATGCCGGGTTTGAAAAGAGCCTGGTATAGTTGTCGAGGCCGTTGAATACAGGGGCGTTGAATCCGTCCCACTTGGTAAAGGATGTAAAGAACATGGTAAGTATTGGGACAAAATAGAACATCAGAAACATGACAACCGATGGCAGCAGGAACAGATAAATCCACTTGTAGTCCCGCCGCTCCAGCTTTGATGCCCGGACTCTTTTCCCCTTGTCGGGCATTTTAATTTTGCTCATGGACATTCCCTCCTTTTCCGGCCCTTCTCAATGGGTCGAAAAAAACTTATGTCTCCCCTCTCCGACGTTAAACACGGCGGGTGGAGCTCTCCTGCAGTTCGAAGAAAAAAAGGGCGGCGGCCATCCTTGCGATGTGTCCGCCGCCCCGTCTCTCTGTTTTCAGACTCTGCCGAAGCGGACAGTCCTTTTCTTTTATGCCAGAGCGTCGGCGGCCTTGGCAGAAAGCTGTTCGCAGAACTGTTCGGGTGTCAGGGTACCGTCGATCAGCTGGGGCAGCATCTTTCCAACTTCTGTCTCACCGACGGAGGTAGGCATGATATCCAGGATGGAAGGCGTAAATTGTGTCTTGTCGTTGATGGCTGCAGACAGATCGGCCAAAACCTGGGTCTCTCCCTGTTTGGCAAGGAAGTTTTCACTGTATTCCATGTTCGGGCAGGAACCGCCCTCGGCCAGCATGTAGGCTTCCAGCTCTTCCTGGCTGTTCACAAAATCAAGCCATGCCTTGGCAAGCTCAATCTCCTCGTCGGTCGCATAGGCGGAAACCCACCACTCGCCCCAGCCTCTGGTGTTGGCCAGGCCGATATTTCCGGGCAGAAGATCAGCATGCACATTGGCGCCGTCAAAATTGTTGCTCCACTTGTCGCTGGAATCCGGGGCGAAATCCGCGGACATCCAAGGACCGTTCAAAATCACTACAGAGCCCTCGCTCATGAAGTTGTTGGCAGCGTCGGCATAGGCTGCGCCCACAGAGTTTGCAGAGGCATTCTCCTGCAGGATCTTCTGCAGCTTGGTCACCGCGTTGACAATGGCGGGCTGGTTGAAATCGGAGGTCTTGTCGTCCACATTGTTCTTCAAAATCTCAATACCGCCCTCTTCGTTGGCCACCAGGTCGGAGAGGAAAAGCATGGAACACCATGCGTTGTCGGCGGTCTGGAACGCAATTTTGCTGTCGCCCAGGGAAGCGATAAATTCATCTACCGTCATGTCGTGAACGGCCTTCTCCGGCTTGTACAGATCAGAATTGTAGAACAGGCCCATGGGGCGGGTTACCGCTGCGGGGGCAGTGACGAGCTTGCCGTCGCGGGTGCTGTATTCCACAGAATCCTGAATAAAGAACTTCTTTGTGGGGGTGTTATTGTACCAGTCGGTCAAATCATAGGCAAAGCCGTTGGGAATGGCAACCTTTTTGAACCACTCGTTGTCCACGCCCGTGTGCATCAGCACCGGCATCTTTTTCTGCTGGGCCAGCTGCTTGATCTTTTCTGAATAGGAAGCCTGAGGCACCTCTTCGATATTGATCTTATACTTGCCCTCGTACATTTTGTTGAAGCGCTCTACCTGAGGCAGGAAGAACACGGCGCCTACGTTTTCACCGGCCTTGAAGGTGGGTAGATTGATCTCTACCAGCTTGCCGCTGTCTCCGCCTTCGGAAGTTTTCGACTCCTCAGTCTTGCTCTCGGTTTTGCTTTCCGTTTTGCTTTCAGTCTTGCTGCTCTCCTTACTGCCAGAGCTTGTGTTGTTTCCGGCGCAGGCCGCCATACTGAATACCAAAGCGGCAGCCATCACCAGTGCCAACAGTTTTTTCATGATGTTTTCCTCCTAACATATTTTTTATCTGTTCTCCGAAAGGAATTTCTCCCCATCCGGAGCCGGTCACAACGTTACAGGAACGGGTCGGTTCCCACCGTCCACACGGCGTCGTTGGCAAGTTCCATTTTGCCTGACTCTGCCGAACGGGAACCCGCATCCAGGATGGAAATCGCGGAGAGGTTGGTTTTCAGTTCCAAAAGCTGGAACAATTCTTCGCCTGTATCCAAATGGTGAAGCACCTCTCTGCCCAAATTGTCCCGGCCATCCGGCAGCGACATAGGTTCGATCACCCGATCCGGCGCTTCGGCATGCCGCGTACAATATATCTCAATAGCGCCGCTTTGATTCACCACCATTGTTCCCTCTGTGCCGTAGAGAATCGGTCCGTTGGGAATCCCCGTATTTACCGTAGTCCAGGAGCCTTCCAAAATGGCCACTCCCCGGGGAAAACGAACGGTTATCTCTGCATAATCTTCCGCAGAGGCATAGGGGGAATCAAAATTCGCCTTCAGCCCATAGGCAGATACCGGTTCAGAATTCAGAAACCAGGGCGCCATACACGCTCCATAGCAGCAGTAATCCAACAACGCGCCGCCGCCCACGTCGGCCTGGTGCCACCATTCCCTGCCCTTTTCCAGCTCCGTAATCTGCTGGCCGTAGGAAAGGGGACCCAAGGAATCCGAGTTGCGGAAAGTAAATTTGAAAAGCCTGCCGATCTCCCCTGCGTCGCACAGCTCCTTCGCCTGCCGGACGGCAGAACTCCAGGCCACCGGCCAATTGGTAAAAACCTTCGCTCCGCTTTCTCTGGCGGCGCGGGCAATCCGCATGGCCCCCTGCATCGTAGCCGCCAGAGGTTTTTCCACCACAACGTGGATCCCCCGGCGCAAAATTGTTTCCATCACCACAGGATGATAGGCGTTCTCGCAGCAGACCAGGGCAATGTCGATCTCATTCTCCTCCAGCAGCTGTCTGTAATCCTCATATTTCCGGAATCCGTACTGTTCAACCGCCCGATCCAGTTCGCATCTCCTGGTGTCAGGCTCGACACTGAGGGATGGGATTCTCGGAGGCACATCCGCCGCAGCCACAAATTCCACTCTTTCCCCACAGGAGGCGAACGCTTCCAAATTTGCCCGCATATGGGAATGAGCGAAGCCTATGGCGGCGATTCGATAGGTTTTCATAAAAGGCATCTTCCTTTCGGCTCAATGTCAAAAAGCAGTCTTCAGCTCTTTTGTCTCTCCATCCCGTGCGCTTTCCTCCACACGGCACATGATTTCTATCACATGTCTGGCCTGCTCCGGCGGCAGTCCCACAGGCTCCTCCTGTTCGATTGCCCGCACCAGGTCTCCGATACAGGACGCCTGGAAAAATTCCTCTGCAGGCCGTGCTTGAGGGTCCGGCTTCATCCAACCCCGAATTTTTTTCTCCGGGTCGTCCAGATACACCTTCAAAGGAGCCCCTCCGCCCGGGAATACGATCGACCCCAGCTCGCCGTAAATTTCCAATTCCGGAGCGGCGTTTCCCTTGACGCAGAATCCCGTCACAATATCGCCCAGCACTCCGTTGCCAAAATCCAGGGAAATCAGATAATTGTCAAATAGCTTCCCGGCTTGAATTTCCTTGCCGTCAAAAGCGCCCGACCGCACCGTACGCACCGGCTGCGCAGTGGCCGCCCGGCTGAACACTGTTTTGGCGGGGCCCGCTATTCCGGTCACCATGTGCAGGGCATGCACCCCCAGATCATACAGAGCGCCAGCTCCAGGCTCATAAAACCAGGAGGGATCGTTAGCCCTATACTGGAAATATTCCGGACCGCCGTGAGCCACCATGGACCGGATGAACAGAAGCCTGCCGATCGCCCCGTCGGCAAGCAGCTGTCTGGCCTGCCTGATATCCGGACGGAGCATATGGATGGGGGAAGCGGAAAACTTCACCCCGTTCCTGCGGGCAGTCTCAATCAGATCTGCAGCCTGCTCCTCATTGAGCGCTACCGGCTTTTGAGAGTACAGGTGCTTTCCCGCTTCCAGCGCCTTTTTGTTCAGCTCATAATGGGCCGGAATCGAGGCCAGATCCATCACGATATCAAATTCACACTGCGCCAACAGTTCATCAATATTGGGATATCCCCGGGGAATCCCGAACTTTTCCATGAACAGCCGTACCCTCTCCGGCTTCAGGTCACAGCAGGCCACCACCTCGACCCGTTGGTTCCGATCAAGATTCGGCAAATAGGTATGCTCTGCAATATCACCGCAGCCGACAATCGCAATTTTCCATGTTTTCATTCTTTTAACCATCCTCCTTTCTCAGGCCGGCACACATCCTTCCGTTTTCCTGAACGGTACCGGCAAGCATACGCAAACCTTTATTTTTCAAACCTTCCGCCCAGACGCGTTTTTCTTGGAGCTCCGGCAAACCGTCCTTTCAGCCTCCCCCCTCATTCTTCTGCCCTGTACTCTGCCTTTCTTTCAGCACATGAGGCAGATACAGGCACCTGGCCTCCTCCGGCCTTTCCAATATCCGGGACAGAAGCCGCATCCCTTCATATCCCTTTTGTTCGATTTGCTGATCCACGGTTGTGAGCTTGGGTTCCGTATAGGTGGTCAGCAAAATGCCGTCAAAGCCCACGACGGAGAAATCCTCCGGCACCCGATATCCGCACTCCTTCACGGCCCGCAGTACGCCGACAGCCATCATATCGCTCATACAGAGAAAAGCCGTCGCCCCGTTTTTTTGCTTCTTTTGGAGGTAAATCTTGGTTTTCCGGTATGCTTCGTCCTCCCGGAAATCACAGTAAACCACGTTTTCCTTCCGAAATTCAAAATTGTTGGCTAAATAAGCCTCATAAGCTCCGGCCATACGCTCCATGGTGACAGCGGCAGTTTTTCTTCCGGTTATCAGCAACAGTTCACGGTGTCCCAGATCAAACAAGTATTGGGTAAGTTCCTGAAATGCAAGCACATTGTCAATTGTGACACAGCCGACATTCCTGCCCCGCACCAAAGTATCCACCGTTACACATGGAATTTCCGCGTCGTGCAGCTGATGAAAATAGTCGTCCGTTATTTTCAGGCCGAACATGAGCGTGCCGGAAAGATTCCGCTCTGCACAAAATTGCTCATAAGTTTTTTTCTTCTGAAATTCGGAATCAATACTGTACATGGCAACGTCAAGATCAAGATCCCTCGCACAGCGGTAGGCGCCGTGCATCAGCCAGAACTCAAATTCATCATTACGGGCCTGCGCCGTATTCTCCTGCAGAAACCCGGAAATGACCAATCCGATATTCTGCTTTTTTTTGGAAGATAGATTCCTGGCGCTGATATTGGGGCTGTATCCCAAGGCCTCAGCCGCTTCCAGGATCCGCTGCTTTGTGACCGGATTGATATCGGAATATCCATTAAACGCCCGTGACACCGTGCTGACGGATACACCGGCGAGCCTTCCGACATCTTTGATGCTGACGGCCACATCCCACCACCTCTTGTTTTGCCAGTTTCCCACAAATCAAACGCGTTACAAAAACGTTTTCGTCGTTTTAATGACTATACTGTATCACAAGAATTTAAAAAAGTAAATAGATTTTTTCGATTACGCGCAATATTTTTTTACTTTGTCTCCACCTCCGCAGGTTTTTTTAAGCATGATATGGAAAATTCCGCGCCTTTTCTGCTTCCATCTCAACTTTTTCCGGGGAACTGAAATGGCGGAAACCCTCTGTCTTTTGGTCCTTGATTTGTTTTTTCTTTTCTTTTTGACAATCTTTTAATTATCTTGAAACCACTGTCCGTTTAGGGTAAAATAGAGGCTGTACAGCTCGGCATGCTCCGGGCTATTTTTCTGAATCGAGCAATCTGAGAAAGGCTGGTCTGAAACTATGGAGTTCCCAAAGCACCCTTTCAGGACCCATGGCGGCGCGCCGGTTCCGCATCACAAGAACACGTGGAACACTCCCTCCGTCATTATGCCCCCGCCTGAGAGGATCACTCTGCCGATGCAGCAGCACATCGGCGCGCCCTGTATTCCTACCGTCAAAAAGGGCGACCACGTCTATGTGGGCCAAGTCGTGGGCGACAGCGACGCCTACGTCTGCGCACCTGTTCATTCCTCCATCTCCGGCACTGTAGCCGAAATTACCTCCGTAATGCTCACCGGCGGCCAGATGACCCAGGCCGTGGTGATTGACTCCGACGGCAAGATGGAAATAGACCCCAATATCTATCCCCCGGCAGCCATTCATTCCAAGGAAGAGCTGGCGAAAGCCGCCCGTTCCGCAGGACTGGTTGGTTTGGGCGGCGCCGGTTTTCCCGCTCACGTAAAGCTGAACGTGCCCGAGGGGAAAAATATCGACACCCTTATCGTCAATGTGGCTGAATGCGAGCCCTATGTCACGTCGGATCACAGAGAGGCCCTGGAAAACGGCAAAAATGTTCTGGACGGCATTTATAAAGTAAAGGATATTCTCGACGTCCATCGTGTGCTGATCGCCGTGGAGGACAATAAGCCGGACGTCATCGAAAAACTCAGGGAAATCGCAGATAACCCTACGATGGATCCCCAGGACGAAGTACGGGTTCTGCCGCTGAAAAGCCGTTATCCTCAGGGCGCGGAAAAAGTGCTGGTGCAAGCCTGTACCAGCAGGAGGGTTCCCCCCGGCCAGCTCCCTGCAGATGTGGGCTGCCTCGTGATGAACATTGCCTCCATCTCCTTCCTGGCAAGCTACATGCGCACCGGCATGCCCCTGACTCTGAAGCGGGTCACCATCGATGGTTCCGCTGTCAAGTCACCCAAAAATGTGATTGTGCCTGTGGGCGCCAGAATCCGTGATGTCATCGAATTCTGCGGAGGGTATCGCAGCGAACCCCAAAAAATCCTGATGGGCGGTCCAATGATGGGCGTGGCCATCACCACTGACGAGCTGCCTATCCTGAAGCAGAACAACGCCATCCTGGCTTTCGATGCCGCAGAGGCGGCTTTACTGGAGCCCACCTCCTGCATCCGCTGCGGCCGCTGCGTAGCGGCCTGCCCCATGTGCTTGATGCCTACCAAGCTGGAAAAAGCTGTGGACAAGAAGGACGTGGACGCCTTGCAGGAGCTGGATATCATGACCTGTATGGAATGCGGCTGCTGCGCCTTTTCCTGCCCTGCCGGCAGAAGGCTGGTACAGGCGATTCGCCTGGGCAAGAGCTATGTGAAAAAGCAGGGGAGAAAATAAGCGCAGCCGTTCCTCATCTCCCCGGCCTTGCCGGCCTTATCAAATCTCACCTCTCCCAGAAAGGAAGATGGTCATAAAAATGGAAAAGCTCATCGTTTCGTCTTCCCCCCATTTTAACGGGAAGAAGACGACGCAGAACATTATGCTGGACGTGATTATCGCGCTGACGCCCGCCATGATCGCCTCCGTCATACTCTTTGGCTTCCGGGCCATGGTGGTAATCCTCACCTGTATTGCCTCCTGCGTTCTCAGCGAATACATATGCCGCCGTGTGATGAAACGGAGCCAGACCGTAGGGGATCTGAGCTGCGTTGTCACCGGTATTCTGCTGGCCTTAAATCTGCCGGTCACCATCAATCCGCTGATCTCCGTATTCGGCGGGGTGATCGCTATCGTGGTAGTAAAGCAGATGTTCGGCGGCATTGGACAGAATTTTGTCAATCCGGCTTTGACGGCCCGTATTATCCTGATGAATTCCTTCCCCGCCCGCATGACCCACTGGACGGCGGCCTTCGACTACTCCGCCACGGCGGACGCCGTCACTACCGCCACCCCTCTGGGGATTCTGTCGGAAGGCTCTGGCGGACAGCTGCCCTCTTACCTTGACATGTTTCTGGGAAAAACAGGGGGCTGCCTGGGGGAAACCTGTGCGCTGGCCATCCTGATCGGCGGCATTTACCTGATTTTGCGCCGGGTGATCAGCCCGGTGATTCCCGTGACCTACCTCGCCACGGCGGCGCTCTTTTCTTTCCTGTTCGGACGGGATCCGCTGTTTGACCTGCTTTCCGGCGGCCTGATGCTGGGCGCATTCTTTATGGCCACAGATTATACCACCAGTCCGCTGTATTTCTGGGGCCGCGTGGTATTTGCCGTAGGGTGCGGCGCCCTCACACTGGTTATCCGGGAATTCGGCTCCCTGCCGGAGGGCGTTTCCTATTCCATTATTTTGATGAATATCCTCACGCCTCTCATCGAGCGCTATATCAAGCCCCGGGCCTTCGGCCTTGTAAAGGAAAAAAGGACGAAGGAGGCCGCGAAATCATGAAACTGGACGCAAAAAGCATTCTGGTTCCCACTGCCGTCCTGTTCGTCATCTGTGTCGTCGTTTCCGCTGCATTGGCAGGCACCAACCTGCTGACAAAGGAAAAAATCGCGGAACAGCAGGCGCTAAAGGCGGAAGAATCCCGCAGAATTGTGCTGGATTCTGCAGACTCCTTCGAGGCGCAGGACAACGGCGAATACTATGCCGGTATCAAAGACGGCCAGACTGTGGGCTATGTTTTTGAAACTGAAAGCAAGGGGTATGGCGGTACTGTACGGGTGATGACCGGAATCAGCTCGGAGGGAGAGATTACCGGCGTTGTCGTTCTCAGCCACAGCGAAACTCCGGGCCTGGGCGCCAATGCGGAGAAAGAAGATTTCCGGAACCAATACAAGCAGGCTGCTCCGGAAAGCGGCATTGAGATCGTCAAGTATCAGACTCCCGCAGAGGGCCAGATAGAGGCGATGACCGGCGCTACCATCACCACGAAAGCGGTGACCCAGGCGGTCAATCAAGCTGTTGAAAAGTTTTATACCGTGAAAGGGGGGGCATAACGGTGGAAGCCAAAAAGAAAGGAAACCTCTGGAAGGAATTTACAAAAGGTATCATCCGGGAAAATCCCGTGCTGCGCCTGGTACTGGGCTGCTGCGCCACTCTGGCCGTGACCACCGCCGCCTCCAACGCCATCGGAATGGGCGCGGCCACCACCTTTGTGCTGGTCTGCTCCAACGCTGTGATCTCCCTGCTGCGCAATGTCATCCCCAACAAGGTGAGAATTCCGGCGTTCATCACCATTATCGCCGGTTTCGTCACTGTTGTGCAGCTGTTTATCAAAGCCTTTTCCCCTGCGCTGGACACCGCCCTGGGCGTATTTCTGCCCTTGATCGTGGTCAACTGCATCATTCTGGGCCGGGCTGAAATGTTCGCCAGTAAAAACAAGGTGCTGCCCTCCATCATTGACGGTCTGGGTATGGGCGTCGGCTTTACCGCAGCTATGCTCTGCATGGGCATCATCCGGGAACTGCTGGGCGCAGGCACGGTGTTCGGCTTTCCCGTCCTTTCCGGCTTTATGGAGCCCATCATTATTTTCCTGCTGCCGCCCGGCGGTTTCTTCGTGTTTGGCATGCTGATCGCCCTGGCTGGAAAGCTCTCCAAAGAAGGCCATGCCCCGGAATCCACCGGCTGCTCCTGCTGCCCCTTGGCAGCCTCCTGTTCCATGATTCAGGAGAAGGAAGCCTGCGGCAGGGATTCCAAGCAGGAGGTACAGAATGAAAAATAAAGCTGTCATTTCTCATTTTGCGCTTCAAAGACTGTGTGCGGGGAATTGGTTCTGCCATCTTCGCGCCGCAGTGAGGTCTGGAGCAGGAAAGGAGCTGGCTTAAATGGACGCACAAACTCTGAAAACCCTGGTTGCCATATTTTTGGCCGCCATTCTCACCGAAAACTATGTCCTGAATAAATTTCTGGGCATCTGCCCCTTTCTGGGCGTATCGAAAAAGCTGGATACGGCCTTTGGCATGAGCTGCGCGGTAACCGTAGTTATGGTGATCGCCACAGCGGTCACGTGGCCTCTGTACACCTATCTGCTGGCGCCAAACGGCCTTAGCTATCTTCAGACCATTGTATTCATCCTGGTGATCGCCGCCCTGGTTCAGCTGCTGGAGACTGTGCTGCGCAAGTACATGCCTCCGCTGTATAATTCCCTGGGTATTTATCTGCCCCTGATCACCACCAACTGTGCCGTACTGGGCGTTACCATGCTGGTGCTGGAAAAAGGCGCAGCAGACCCCAGCTTCGGCTATCTGCAGTCCCTGGTCAATGCTTTCGGCTCCGGCGTGGGCTTCCTGGTTGCCATGATCCTGTTTGCCGGTATCCGGGAACGCCTGGAAGACTGCGACATCCCCGAAACTTTTAAAGGCCTGCCCATCACTCTGGTGGCAGCCTCCCTCGTCGCCGTATCCTTCCTGGGCTTTAACGGCGTCGTGGACCGTCTGCTGTAAAGGAGGGCCGGAATGGATATTTTAACCCCTATTATGATTGTCAGTGCAATCGGCCTGCTGGCAGGCGTCATCCTGGCGGTAGCTTCAATTGTAATGGCTGTGCCAAAGGATGAAAAGGCCGAAGCCTTGGAGGAGGTTCTTCCCGGCGCCAACTGCGGCGCCTGCGGCTACTCTGGCTGCTCCGGTTATGCGGCGGCTCTCTCCAAAGGGGAGGCTAAGCCCGGTCTGTGTTCCCCCGGCGGCGCCGATGTGGCTCAAAAATGCGCCGAGCTTCTGGGCTCCGGAGAGGTGGAAGTAGAGTACAAAACAGCGCTGGTACACTGCCTTGGCAGCTATGACAACACCACCGATAAAATGCGTTATGACGGCATTCAAAGCTGCTCTGCCTCCACTTTTCTGGCAGGAGGAATCTCCAGCTGCCGGTACGGCTGTATGGGTATGGGCGACTGCGTCAGAGCCTGCGAATACGGTGCCGTGAGCGTTTGTAACGGCGTGGCGAAGATCGACCCCGCAAAATGCAGGGGCTGCTCCAAATGCGTGGAAGCCTGTCCCAAGAGCCTCATCAGCTTCGTACCCCTCAAAAAGCAGGCTGTGGTGCGCTGCTCCAACTGTGACAAGGGCAGAGACACGATGAAGGTCTGCACCATCGGCTGTATCGGCTGTATGAAATGTGTCAAAACATGTGAATTCGAGGCAGTCGCTGTGAAAAACGGCTGTGCGGCAGTAGATCCTCAAAAATGCACCGGCTGCGGAAAATGTGTGGAGGTTTGCCCCCGCCACGTGATTACCCTGCTGGATATCTAACCACCCTATTGGAAAACCCGCCGTCTCCTATGCACACAGCAGGGGATACGGCGGGTTTTTCTTTTACAGATTAAAGGAGACGGCGTGGGCGCGTCGCAGAATTTTCCCATTCCGCGACGCACCCAGCTGAGTTTCAGGTTCGTTTTAGGTAAGGACCGTACAATAGAGCAGCAGTAAGCACCAGAAAGGAAGGGACACGGATGGAGGATTTTTCCAAGGACGCAGTGATTCTCACTGCCTTTGAAAACAAAGAAGCGCTGGGCTTGTTGACTTGCGATTTAGTTCGTAGAGGCGTTGGGCTTGTTCTGCTAATAGATGACAGCTCCGGTTCTGCTGCCGGGAGTTCCGCAATCCCCGGACTCACCATTCTCCGGCAAACCCCTGACAGAGACGATGCCCCCACGCTTCGGGACGCCCTGCAATACCTGAACCTCCATCGCCCTGATATGGAATATGCCGCCGTGTTGGAGACAGCTGGAGATTGCAGCGCAGAGAACATCGCAGGCCTGCTTGCAGCCGTACACGGCAGAAAACGTCTTCTTGCGGTAAGCCTGCGTCGTCCAGGCCGAGGCGTCTCCTTCCTCAGCTGGCGCAGAAACCGGCTCAACTGCCTTTTGCCCCGTCTGGTAAGCGGAGAAGGAGAAGCAGAATCCTTGAGGAGTTCCCGCGCCTTTTCCACCCAGCTGATCCCCCAATTTCTCACAGTGGAAGGAGAGGGGCAGGCCTATCATTTAAACTGCCTTTTGGCCTGCATCAGCACCGGGATAGCCCTGGAGGAAGTCCTCTTTCCGGTAAAGGAGGAAAAAACAGAGTACCGGATACCGGAATTTTTGAAATCCATCATTCCCGGATAACCGTATGAATCCGGAACCCATGGAATATTCCCCGCATACTATGTGATAAGCGCCCGCACGGCAGAGACGTGCGGGCTGGTTTTATCTTTTCGTGCAGGGAGTGTCCTTTTGATGAAATTCCGCAGCAGAGAAAATCTAGCCATGCACGTTTCCCGTGTCTCCATCTTTTGGAACGTGCTTCTTTCCTCCTTTAAATTTTTTGCCGGGTTATTCTCCCATTCCGGCGCCATGATCTCCGATGCGGTTCATTCTGCTTCTGACGTATTCAGTACCCTGGTTGTGATGATCGGTGTAAAAGCAGGCGGCAAAGCGGCCGACCAGGAGCACCCCTATGGCCACGAGCGCATGGAGTGTGTAGCCGCCCTGCTGCTCTCCGTGGTATTGTTCGCCACAGGGCTCGGCATCGGCATTTCCGGACTCTTTAAAATCATTTCTCCCTCCGGCCATCTGGACGTTCCCGGCTTTCTGGCGCTGGCGGCAGCGGCCATCTCCATAGCGGTTAAGGAAACCATGTATTGGTATACCCGTGGGGCTGCCCGAAAGATTCAATCCGGGGCACTGATGGCCGACGCCTGGCATCACCGTTCCGATGCCCTCTCTTCCGTGGGAAGCTTCGCGGGAATTCTGGGAGCACGCCTTGGATTTCCCATTCTTGACCCCATTGCCTCTGTGGCAATCTGTCTGTTCATTGTGAAAGCTGCAGTCTCCATTTTCCTCGATTCCGTCAACAAAATGGTGGACCGCTCCTGTACGGAAGACGCTGTTCAAATCATTTCCGACACAGCGCTGGAACAGCGGCATGTGCTGGGTATAGACGAGATACACACCCGCTTGTTTGGGGACAGGGTATATGTTGATTTGGAAATCAGAGTGGACGGCAGCCTCCCGCTCCGGGACGCCCACGCTGCGGCGGAAGCTGTACACAATGCTGTGGAAAATAGATATCCGCAGGTAAAGCACTGCATGGTACATGTCAACCCTGGCGAGCCGGAGGACTGACGTCGAGGGCGCAATGCATTTCTGATGGAAATGCATTCTCCTCCAGGAACAGCTAAAGCACAACGCAAAGCCCCACAAGCACAGCCATGCGCTGTGCTTATGGGGCTTTCGCTCTAAATGGCACGGTGAAGCGTGTATTTTGCCTGGAACAGCACGACCCTTGTGCCTATTCCATCACATGGCCGCTGCTGATTCCCTGCACCGCTTCGCCAAGAGGCAGCCAATCAATGAATTTTTTGATGTACGTATCCCAGAACGCCCATTCATGGCCGCCAGGGCCCTCCTCGTAGGTAAAAGGATATCCTAAATCAGTTAAAAACTGACGGAATTCCCGGTGCTCCGGCAGCAGGAAATCCTCTGTGCCGCAGGCGAGGAACAGTTTGGGCAGCGTTTTCTTTTCCCGTACCAAACCCTCTGCCAACGCCTTGTAATCTTTCTCACTTCCCAACACCTTTGCCAGATCTCCAAAAATACTTTCATAAAATTTATTTCCCGGCATCATGCCGGCAAACTTTTTGCTCCCGCTGACAACTCCCTCCAACAGGAGCCCCGATGAGAAACCGCCGATAGCGCCGAAGGTCTCGTTATATTTCAGGCCGTTTACCAGTGCGCCGTATCCCCCCATAGAAAGCCCCGCAATAAAAGTATCTTCCCGTTTCTGGGAAAGCGGGAATGTTTTTCTGGTGAACTCTATCAGTTCCTTCCCGATGAAAGAGCCGTACATCTCCCCGGAATCGGGATTGTCAATGTAAAACTTGTTGTCTCCAGAAGGCATGAATACGGCCAAATCCTTGTCCTGCGCCCATGCCTGAACCCTGGTGCCGCCTAGCCAGTCCGTATAATTTCCATACCCTCCATGAAGCAGGTAGAGCGCCTTGTACTCTTTGATCTCCCTTTTCTCATGTTGGGTGAACAGGGTCTTGTCGGTGGGGATAATCGCGTTCATAGTGACGGTACGCATCAGCGACTCTGAGAAAAAATCGATTTGCAGAAGTGCCATTTGAAACTCCTCTCCTCTGCCCGGTCTCAACAGGCAGACAACTCATATTTACCCGCCGCAGAAAAATCCGTAGGCCGATGCCGGAATCTTCCCTGTCAGGGGGTTCCACTATTTATCCTACCAGAGGGGGAAAGAATCTGCTATCAAAAAGCAGATAAAAACTATCGATAACCCGACAAAACCTGCCATGTACAGGACAGAAAAAAGAGGGGCCTCCCCGCGGGAAGCCCCTCCGTTTTCCGGTTTTTTCAAGAGCATGCCGGACCTATTCTCAGCCCTTTCGCACACTTTCACTCCACAATGGAATACACCAAATTTTCCCAATGCAGCTTTGTGCCTACGTCTACTCCATCGGGCAGCAGGGCCATGGCTATCATAAAGGGTTCTCCTGCGTCGTAAATGTCCGTACGGCGCAGATAGGCGTACTCTCCCTCAATGCTCTCCACCACATACTCATAGGGTCCCATAAATTACGCCTCCACGGGGAAGAGCGGAAGCTCCTCCAAAAAGATGATGTCCTCCCGCCTGGCCGCGTCTCCCTCGGCCAAAATCGCCGCTTTTGCCACGATTTCACCGCCGGCTTTTTCCACCAGCCTCTCAATGGCGGACAAGGACTCTCCTGTGGAAATGACATCATCCACAATGGCAACCCGTTTTCCCTTGAGCAGCAGGGCATCCTTGCCGTCCAGGCAGAGGGTCTGTTTTTTCTGAGTGGTAATCGAAACCACCTCATCCGTAAGAGGCTTGCTCATATACGGCTTGACGCTTTTACGGGCCACAATATAGTAGGGCAGGTTCCGCAGGCGGCACAGCTCATGCACCAGGGGGATTCCTTTTGCTTCCGCCGTCACAATGTAATCCACTTGGGGCAGCCTCTCTTCGATCAGCGGAGCTGACTTCGTGACAATCTCACAGTCCCCCAAAATGACGAAGCTGGCAATGCACAGGGTGTCGGACACCTGCATAATAGGCAGTTGGCGGGTGACGCCGGCCACCTCAAGAGTATAGTATCCTTCCATGAATAAGCTCCTTTCCAATGGTTAAAATGCCAGGCCTGTCCAGCCGATCAGCAGCTTCAGGACGATACCGGCCAGCATGCCGAAGAACGGGTCGAACACCGCGGTGACCGACATGGTGACCGCAGCAATGACGGAACCGCCCGCTTCTGCGGTGGCAAAAGCAGCAGCGCCGTCTCCAGGAATGGTCACGAAGGCGCCGAGAATAAACAGAAAACCTGCAATAGACTGGCTGGGCACAAACTTACCGATTTTCGGAAGCAGGCCGAAGAAGAGGATCAACGCCATAATTGCCATCATGATGACGCCGGACCAAACCGCATGGGGAGCCGCACCGGTAGCGGAGATAATAGCCTCTACCGGGCCGCCGCCAAACAGGGAGCTGACCGCATCGGCCAGGCCGGAATACACCGTGAGATGGTCCACATTCATATTGGCATTCGCCATCCCGCCGGTGATATTGCCGAATGCGATGTTCGCGCCGATGGTCAGGCAGGCCAAGGAAAGGGCGCCTCGGATCACCGTAAAGTTTACCGTGGGCTTTTCCAGCTTCAGGCGGAACATTTTTTCAGATACCGCATCTGCGCCCAGCTCCTGTTTGGCCACCTTTGCCGCAATGCTGGAAATGATCAGGGACCCCACAATAGTGTACACCAACGCATTGCTGGGATCCAGCGCCTTGGAAACCAAATAAATAATCACTGCAGAGGCCACGGAAACCCAGCCCACCAGCCTGTTTTCCTTGACCATGCCGAACGCCACCTTCACCAGCATAAAACCCACGCCTGCCATCATGGCATGCACAATGGCGTCGCCCGCAAAGGCCGTTATGGCGGAAAGCGTCCCGGTCAGCCCCAGGATCACCATGATGACGCCGCCGAACAGAATCATGGAGAGCCTGTCTCTTCGATCCTTGCCCATATTGCCCGCCAGCACGATGGTCTCAGCCTGGAAGGAGATGGGGGCCACTGAACCCAGCGCTCCGCAGGCCACCGCACCTACCACGAAGCCCAGTCCTGTAGGCACCGAGGCAAACCCGTAGGTCAGTGCCAGCAGGCCCTGGGGAATTCCGTTGAGCACCACGCCGATAGCAGCCAAAATGTCTTGAATGACTTCCAAAATTAACACCCCTCTAACATATAATGATGTACGAAATCTGTCTTTCTTAATCGTACCGGAAAACGCGAAAAAAATCAACAGAATGTTCACATCTATTTCATAATCTAAGAAAACAAATTCCAGGAAACTCCTTATCCTTTTTCGTCCTCTCTTTCCCTTCTTTCTTGACATCCGCTTCGGAAACGGAGATAATAGAACCAGTAAAAATCAACCGTGCCAAACGGCGTACAGCCTGTACTGGAATTGCAGCTGGGGCAGGAGGGAATTCCAATGAAGCGAATGCTGCTGCTGATCGTTTTGAGTCTTATTCTGTGCCTCCTTCCAGGTTGTTCTTCCCCTCCGGAGAGCAAGGAACAGCTGACGGTGGAATTGGTACGGCAGCTGGCAGAAAAGGGAGAAGGGCTGACCTGGGACGATTTGGCCCCCTATGAGTATGATTCGGAGGCCGGTTCCGGCAGGGTTGTCCGCTTTTATATTGTTGAACCCAGCTACCTCCTCCTCGTCAGCGGCGATACGGCGGAGGAGAAGCCCCAGACTGCCCGGTTTGTCCACAACCGCAATTCCGAACAATATATCGACATCCGTACGGACGATCTGGACGCTTTTCTGGAAGAAAACCCGCCCCTGGAATCTCAGTCTTAACATGTTTTGAAAATTGGAGGAAGCTTTATGGAACTGGTTCATTTCAAACCCTTTGCGGACACTGACGGCTCCGTCGAGGGGCTTTTGCACACACCGATCCTGGAGATGGAGGAGCGCCGGGAAACCTTTCCCGCCGTAGTTCTCTGTCCCGGCGGCGCATATGCCTTTGTCTCCCGGCGGGAAGCTGATCCCGTGGCCCTGCGCTTTTTTGCCGCTGGATATCAGGTCTTCATCCTCACCTACTCGGTAGGAGAAAAGGCCAAAGAGTTTCTCCCGCTGCGGGAGCTCTCCGAAACCCTGTGCCGAATTCGGGAGCAGGCAACCCAGTGGCATGTCGATCCCGGCCATGTGGCTGTGTGCGGCTTTTCCGCAGGGGGCCACCTGGCCTGCTCTCTGGGCGTCATGTGGGACGATCCGGAGCTTCTCAAGCGCTATGACAACCACGGCGGAAAAAACAGGCCCGACGCCATGATCCTGGGATATCCGGTAATCACCGCGGACGAATATGCTCATGTGGAATCCCTTGAAAATGTCAGCGGCTGCAGGCAGGGAACGCCTGGCTACGCCTATTTTTCCCTGGACCGGCACGTAAATGAAAGGACATGCCCCGCTTTTTTGTGGCACACTGTCACAGACGATTGTGTGCCTGCGGAAAACAGCCTGAAACTGATGGCCGCCCTTCAGAAAGCGAAAGTGCCCTATGAGGCCCATCTCTTCCCCTCCGGCGGACACGGCCTGTCCGTCTGCACCCAGGAGACAGGCAGCCCAGACCCTTACAATGCAAGGTGGATGGAGCTGTGCCTCGCCTGGCTGGACAGGACCTTTGGTTATACCCTGTAAAAGAGGAGGAAAATTTATGTCATCGTGGTGGTTAATCGTAGGAATCGTTGCTGGTTTATTGCTTCTTGCCTTAATCATTATGCTAGCAACACGTTCCAAAGAATCCAAATCAAATTACCTAAAAAGAAGTGAGTCATTCGAGAAAGTTAACGCGGTTTCCAGAGCAAAAGAAGTGAAAGACATATCGAAAGAGACTGATCAAATCCCTTACTTGATGAAGGACCCTGTTATTGAGTACAGAATCTTATTCGAATCCGATTCAGGGAACACGAGGTGGATTGTCGTTCAAAAGGAACAATACGAAAACATTGAGGTAAACGAGCGCGGAGAACTGATTGTTGAAAATAACAGACTCATAGATTTTGGTGACAGGTTTGGCCATGACATAAACATGACTTAAAAAAGAAAGGCCGAAATTCGCATGAATTTCGGCCTTTCTTTCCATCCAATTTGTCTTAATGATTCCACCGCTTATTACAGAAGAATATGTTCGACGGGAAATTATTATAGAAGGGCCACAAGCTCAATCGGAATAGCGTTTGCTGGATTAAGATTGTAAAAACAGAGTCCTTGTGCTATAGTATTATGGATGCGTTGTATCAATCGGCAAACCGTCAAAAAACAGTTCCTATGACACGCATTTATACAAACTGTGCGACGATGCGGGGACGAGACGCTTCTGTATGCATGCGCTGCGGCACACCTACGCCATGCGTGCGATTGAGCGCGGCGTACAACTCAAAATCCTGCAGCAGTTGTTGGGGCACGCAAGCATTCAGACAATGATGGACAGATATGTCCATGTTACGGATGATTCACTGGTAAACGCCGTTCGCCAGTTTGAAAACGCTGCGCCTGTCAGTTGTGAAAAAAGGGCGTAAAAAGGGTGTAGCAGAAATATGAGGAAAGGCAGAAACCCAGAGAAATCAAGGGTTTTTGGATAGGTGTAAGAGAAAATGAAATTAGGAATCGTCGGTCTGCCCAACGTGGGCAAAAGCACACTTTTTAACGCCATTACCAACGCGGGCGCCCAGTCCGCCAACTATCCCTTCTGCACCATCGAGCCCAATGTGGGCGTGGTGGCCGTTCCGGACAAACGCCTGGACAAGCTCAGAGAGATGTATGAACCGGAGAAATTCACCCCCGCCACCATTGAATTTGTAGATATCGCCGGTCTGGTGAAGGGCGCTTCCAAAGGCGAAGGTCTTGGAAACAAATTTCTTTCCAACATCCGCGAGGTGGACGCTATCGTCCACGTGGTGCGCTGCTTCGTCAACGACGACATCGTTCATGTGGACGGCAGCATCGACCCCAGACGGGATATTGAAACCATCGACCTGGAACTGATCCTTTCCGACCTGGAGGTGCTGGACAGACGCATCGATAAGACCAAAAAGATGATCAAGGCGGACAAGAAGTACCAGACGGAGCTGGAATTTCTGGAGCGGGTCCGGGAAGCCCTGGAGGCGGGAAAATCGGCTCGCAGCGTGGAATGCACCGAAGAGGAGGCCGAACTGCTTTCCACGGTCTCGCTGCTGACCAATAAGCCCATCATCTTTGCAGCCAACATGAGCGAGGATGATTTTAAGGACGGCATCGACCAGAACCCTTCCTTCAAAATCGTAAAGGAATTCGCGGAGCAGGAACACGCCGCCGTGCTGCCCATCTGTGCTGAAATTGAGGCGGAGATTTCCGGCATGGACCTGGAAGAGAAATCTCTGTTTCTCGCGGACATGGGACTCACCGAATCCGGGCTTGACCGTCTGATCACCGCCTGTTATTCTCTGCTGGGGCTCATTTCCTTTCTCACGGCCGGCAAGCCGGAGGTTCGGGCATGGACCATCCAAAAGGGAACGAAGGCTCCGCAGGCCGCAGGCAAAATTCACACGGATTTTGAACGCGGCTTCATCCGCGCCGAGGTCATCGGTTTTGAGGAACTGATGGAATGCGGCACCATGGCCGCGGCAAAAGAAAAGGGCCTGGTGCGTTCAGAAGGGAAAGAATACGTCATGCAGGACGGGGACATCGTCCTCTTCCGCTTCAACGTTTAAACAGGTTTTCAAAAACAACAACAGCCCCGCCGCAAAAATGCGGCGGGGCTGTTTCCTTTTTTAAACCTTCCCGCATCCCCTCTGAACTGCATTTCAAGCGGAAACAACGGCTCCGGACCGCTGAACGCAACGGTCCAGCCATTTCATCCGCGCATAGTAGATAATGAACACCAGCGCGGTCGCCGCCCATGTGACGGGATAGTTCAGCGCCACCATCTCCATAGTGGGCCAGAAGGGCACGGCGATGAGCACCCACAGAATCCGCAGGCCGCAGACGCCGAAGCAGGTAATCAGCATGGGCTGCAGCGCTTCCCCCGCGCCCCGTATCGCTCCGGAAAAAATTTCGATAAATACAAAGGTAAAATAGGAGGGCGCCAGAATCCTCAGGAAGTTTGACCCCAGCTCCACCACGGCGGCGTCATTGGTGAAGAACCTCAGCAACGGTCCCATAAAGAAAAACAATACCGCAGAAAGGGTAATGGTGGCGCCCAGCGCCATGCTCAGGCAGATGCGCACGCTCTTTTTGACCCTGTCATATTTCTGCGCGCCGAAATTCTGCCCCACAAACGTGGTGATGGAAATGCCGAAGGCATTCATCACCATCCAGATAAAGCCGTCGATTTTGCCAATGGCAGCCCAGGCCGCGATGGCGTCCGTGCCGAAGGAGTTGATGCCAGCCTGAATCACCAAATTGGAGACGGAATACATGACCGACTGCAGCCCGGCAGGCAGGCCGATCCGGATAACGTCCCGCAGCATATGCCGGTCAAATTTGATTTTTTTCAGCTCCACACGGTAGGACTCCCGGGTACCCATGAGCCGCACCATAATCAGCACCGCGCTGACCACCTGGGAAAGCACCGTGGCGAGAGCCACGCCAAATACGCCCCACCGGAAAGCCACCACAAACAGCAGGTCCAGTACAATGTTGACCAGGCAGCAGGCGATGAGCACATAGAGCGGCATGCGGGAATCGCCGATTGCCCTCAGAATTCCCGTGCCCACATTGTAAATCATACAGGCGAGGATTCCTGCGTAATAGACGTTGAGATACATCAGGGCGTCGTCCATAATTTCCTCCGGCACCCCCAACATCTCCAAGGAAAGCCTGGAGGTCAGCAGGCCGACCACCATGATAATCCCGCCGCCCGCCAGTGCCAGCGCCATAGAGGTATGCACGGCCCTGGACACGTTTTTCCCGTCTCCCGCACCGAAAAACTGGGAGATGATGACCGTGGCGCCGGAGGAGACGCCCACAAAAAATCCCACCAGCAGGTTGATGATGGTTCCCGTGGTGCCCACGGCAGCCAGGGCCTGCTTGCCCACATACTGCCCCACAATCACGGTGTCCACCGTGTTGTAGAGCTGCTGAAAAAATGTCCCGATCAGAATAGGAAAGAAAAAGAGGAGCAACTGCTTCCAGATGACGCCCTCCGTAATGCTGTTTTCCTTCAACTTTTGTCCCGCCATAGCCCTGTCCACGCATGCAGGCCCGCACAGATTCACGAAAAAACGTGCCTGGCCCCGCGCCCCCTTTCTTCATCTTATAGACCTCTGTTTGCCTCTGGATCCTTTTCTTTTGCCCTTTGCTTCCCGGGGAGGCATGCCCCCGGCGCTTGATTCCTCTTTTCCCGGCCGCGGGGAAGGGAAAACAGCGCCCTATTCCCGTTTTCCTGCGGGAAGCCGGTGAATCCGCACAAAATATGCCGCTACCAAAAGGATGGCCGCGGCCGTCCAAGCTCCCACCTCGGCAAAAAAGATACCCTCCTGCCCCATCAGCATGGGCAGGAATAAAGCCACAGCAATGCGCACCGCCATTTCCGCAAAGCCGGAAAGCATGGGGACTACCGTATCCCCAAGGCCCATCAGCGCCGAACGGTAAATATGCAGCATGTAGAGAATGGGCAGGCAGACGCTCATGATCGCCAAATAGTGATACGCAATCTGCATGGAGGTGTCGATTTCCTCCGGAGTGCCGGAGATAAAAAGACGCAGGAAGAAATTTCCGAACAGCAGCATGGCCCCTGCAATCACCGCGCTGGTTCCCAAGGCCACCAGGGTTGCGGCCCGCATGCCCTGTTTGATGCGTCCCACCAGTCCGCCGCCCAGGTTCTGTCCCACATAGGAGGTAACCGCATAACCGTAAGAGGTAGCTGCGATTTCCAAAATCCCATACAGCTTATTGGTGGCTGTAAAACCGGCGATAAAAAGCATGCCGTACCGGTTGATCACCGCCTGCACCACCATGCCGCCCACGGAGATGATGGCGTTCTGCAGGGCAATGGGAGAGGCCAGCTTCATGAGAATCCCGGTCAGTTCCCGGGTGGGCTTGAGGTCTCCCTTTTCCAGACGGATGATGGTGATACGCCTCACATTCCGGAAACAGTAGACGCTGGAAAAAAACTGTGCGATCACCGTGGCCGCCGCCGCGCCCGCAATTCCCCAATGAAAGCCCATGACAAACAGAAGGTCCAGCACCACATTGATCAGCGCCGCCACAATCATGGCATAAAGAGGGGTTTTGCTGTCTCCCAGAGCTCTCAGAATGGAAGCCAGCAAATTGTAGGCCATAATCACCGGGATGCCGCCAAAGACTATCCGCAGATAGAGCAGCGCCCCGTCCATGATGTCCGCCGGCGTGTTCAAAAGCCTCAGCACCGGCTCCGCCGCCAGCTGGCTTCCCAATAACAGCACCGCCGCAGAAATGACGCACAGGGTGACAGAGGTCCCTATGGACCGGGAAAGGCCCCTGTGGTCTTCCGCGCCGAAGTTCTGGGCCATCAGAATAGAAAATCCCTGAGTGAGACCCTGGATAATTCCCAAAACCATCCAGTTGAGCCAGTCGGCAGCCCCCAGAGATGCCAACGCGCCGACTCCCACAACCTGCCCCACCACAGCGGTGTCCACCACGGTGTAGAGCTGCTGGAACACATTGCCCGCCATCAGGGGCAGTGCAAAGGTGATGATCAGCCGCAGCGGCGAGCCCTGTGTCATATTCCGAATTCTCTGTGCCATACTCTGATTCCTTTTCCTAAAAAATACGGTATCCTGCGATTAAAAAACGGCGAGGGAAAAAGGGAAACCCTCTTCCACTCACGCCGCTTTCGGTCGAATAGACCCATCTTAACATGGGGCGGACAACATTGCAATCCAAATTTTTGCTTTTTCTCTGCAGAAAAACCGCAATTCTTTGCATCACTTCTCCCAACGCCTGACAAAGGTCCTGATTTTTTCTTCACAGCCCGCCGTATCCCTGGCGAAACTCTGGGCATGGCCCGCTCCCCGCACCAGATACAGCTCCTGTTCCGCCTTGCAGGCCCTGCTGTTTTCCTCAGTCATCCGAAGCGGCACAAAATCATCCTCCCTGCCGTGGAGAAAGAGCACCGGCCTGGTATTTTTCTGCAATGCCCTTCGGGTATCCGCCTCCCGCAGGCCAAAGCCCGCTATGATTCGGGCAAGCAGGTCCAGCGCGTACAGCAGCGGAAAAGCAGGCAGCTTAAAGTCCCTCTTTGCCACATGGGCCATGATATCCCAGGGGCTGGTAAAGCCGCAGTCCGCCACAATGCCCCGCACAGTATCGGGCAGTTCCAGGCCGGAGGCCATCAGCACTGTAGAAGCCCCCATGGAAATGCCCATCAAAAAGATGTTCTGCCGCGTTCCGAAACGCTCCTGCGCATATCTGGCCCAATCCCGGCAGTCAAACCGCTCCCTGACCCCATAGGTGATATATTTCCCTTCACTCTCCCCATGGGCCCGCTGGTAGGGGATCAGCAGCCGGTACCCCAGGCTGTGCAGGAATTCCGCCTCCAGGGCAAAATCGATGGTGGCGAGGGAACGGTACCCGTGCATCACGATCATGGTGCCCTTGGGCTGCGCGGTCTCCGCCGGAAGGTACAGGGCGGAGAGTTTCAACCCGTCAAAAGAAACCATGCTCACATGCTCCGCCGTATGCTGATGAATCCAGCTCTGGGCTTCCCGCATCCGTTCCCGAAAGGGGTTCCAAATGGAATTCCCTTCCTCATATTCCTCATCCGTCCGCTCTTTTTTCGCCCGCAGAATCGCAAACCGGAAGAAGAAGCCCGCGGCGCCGAACAACACCGCCAGAAGGACAAGAACGATCCCCGCCGCAATCCAGATTCCCAATTCAGTCCTCTCCCTTTCTTAAAAGTAGGAGGGCATCCCCGCCTCCGCGGCAGCCTGCTCCCACAACTGCTCCAAGTCTTCCGAGGAGCTGCCCTTCAGCGCAGCAAGCTCCTGGACCCGCGCCAACACCCGTGGGAAAAGCACTTCCCCAGTGAGCAGCACGTGGCATGTCATAGCAGTCCATACAGGCGCCATGTCAATAAGCCCGGATTCCTTCAGCTCCCGCACAGCCGCCTGTACGTCATAAGCTGCTTCACAGAACTCCTCCTGCCAGGATTCATTGTCCCACGTGAGCAGCGCAAAGGAAGCCCTTCCCGGCACATCCGGAGACATCCCCACTGAACCCGGATTGACCAGTTTTTTCCCCCGATAGGAAAATACGCCGCGGCAATGTGTATGTCCGCAAAGCAAAACATCCTGAGAGAGGGATTCCAGTACCCTGACCGCCAGATTTTTATCCTGCATCAGCCTGCCCCGGGTCTCCCAGGGAGAACCGTGACACAGAGACAGCTGAGAACCCCCTTCATAAAACTGCGTCCCCCGAAAATCCAAAGTTCCCATCCATACAAAATCCTCTTCCAGCAACTGCTGATAGGTGTAGAGCAACGCTCCGTTTGCAGAGCCTTTCTGCCAGCCATTCTCTCCGGACACCCGGTGCCTGAGCAGATATTCTTCCCGGTTTCCCCGGATGAATTTGCAGTTCCACCGGCGTTCTGTCTCTCTTAACAGCTCCATGGTTTTTCGCGGATACGCGCAGTCAGTGACATAATCCCCCAAAAACAGGTAATCTTTTATTTGCCGTTTCTCACATTCCGCCAGCACCGCCTCCAGCGCTCTGTAATTACTGTGAATATCACTTAATACCGCAACCTGCACCGACTCCCTCTCCCTTCCTAAATCACTTGGATTCTGCTTGCCCCGGCCTGCCGTTTTTCTGGGTAAACAGATAGCTGCCGATGGCCACGGACACCGCCAGGTTCAGGGAATCCACCGCGTCGGTCTGGTCGATAAACAGGCTCTGACCGCAGTTCTGGAATTCCGGGGGAAGGCCGGAGGCCTCGTTGCCGAAAATCAGCGTGTAGCGGTCTGCCCTGGGACAGCTTTCCGGCGTCAAAACGGTTCCTCCGTCCAGCATAAAGGGATAGAGGCTTCTCCCTTCCCCGAACCGGTTCAGATAGTCGGAAAATTCCGGGAAGCTCTCCACTTCCATGCGGAACAGTGCGCCCATGGAGGCCCTCACCACCTTGGGATTCCACACGTCCGCCCCATTTCCCACCAGAGCCAGATCCCGGATGCCGAAGCCCCGCAGCGTGCGCAGAATCGTCCCCAGGTTTCCCATGTCGGAAGGGCATACCAGCGCCACATGGGGCATGTCCGGGGAGAGCCGCCCCTCATACTTTCGGAACACCCCCGCCGCGTAGCAGTTTTCCTTGCTGGAAATGCGTTCCAAAGCCCGCTTGGAGCAGATGCAGGGGACGCCCGCGGCGCGGCAGGCTTCGGAGAGCTTCCCGCGCTCCGTAAAGCTCTCCTCAAAGTAAACCGCCTCCGCGCTCTCCGGCCTGCAGAGCAGCAGTTCAAAGGTGGGAAAGGGGCCCAGCGTATAGGAATGGGAAAACTCCTTCTTATACTTTTTCGGCAGCTCCCGCTGTGTCTCCATACTGTGCCCTCCGTTCAAATAATTGTTTTTTTCATTTTACCGTTTCCCGGCAGAAAAAGCAAGAATCCCATCTCCGGCACGTCCCGCCGCGCCGGAGAGAATGCTCCGAAAAATCTTTCGATTTGTCCACTTGACATTTGCGCTGTTTTTTGGTGTAATGTCGGTAGCGGAAGCGGCTTTGCAGACGGCAAAGCCCCGCCGAGGGGGAGGCGTCCTTTGAAATCGCTTTGGAACCGGTATCGGGGCAGCTATTTCAGCTATATCCTGACTTACTTTTTCTATTATTTCAGCATGGCTGTGTTCAGCTCCGTGCTGGCGGTATATCTGGCCGGCCAGGGAAAATCGGCCCAGGAGCTGTCGTTCATCATGTCGGCCGCCGGCCTTTTTTCCATTCTTCTGCTGCCCGTCACCGGCTGGCTGCTGGATAAAACCCTGCGGCCCCGGCTGATCAGCGGGGTGCTGCTGCTGAGCGCGGGCATGCTGGGTCTGGTTTTTTCCGCCAGCCATTCCGTTTGGGTGCTCTTTCTGCTGGACGGCCTTATCATGTCGGCCATCAACAGCATTACTCCCATCTGTGAGCGCATGGCGGCTTCCAGCCGGTACCGCTACGGGTCCATCCGGGTGCTGGGCACCTTCGGCTATGCTTGCGGCGCGCAGGCCGCCGGTTTCGCCATGGAGCACATCGCCCCCTCTTTCATCTTCGTCATGCTGTTGATCTCTGCAGTGCTTTCCACCGTTGGTTTTGCGGGCACCCAGGGCTTTTCCGGCAGACAGGATCACGTTCCGGAACGCAGCAAGGCCTCTGTTTCCCGCCTGAGCTTTCTGCGGGACCGCAATTTCCTGCTCTTTCTCCTGTGCGCTTTCCTGTTCGCCGGCTCCAGCGGCGCGAACAACATCTATTCGCCCGTACTGCTCACCGGGCTGGGCCTGCCCTCCGGCACGGTGGGAACCGTGCTGTTCTTCAGCACGCTGGTGGAAATCCCCCTGATACTCTGGTCCCACAAATTTATGGACCGTCTTTCCGGCAAGCTGTTGTTCGGGCTGAGTTTCGGAATGATGCTGCTGCAGTTTCTCTGCTACGGTTTCTTCCGTTCGCCCCTGCCGACGGTGATCGCCATGCTGCTGCTCAAAGCAACCGCCTCCACCATGTTTATGATGGTGTCTTTGAAAATTGTACGCAACATTGTGGACGGAAGCTCCACCTCCACCGCCCTTTCTGTGGTAAACGCCGTCAACGCCCTGTCCGGCATCCTCTTTCTCAACGTGGGCGGAGCGGTGGCGGACGCGCTCAGTATGCAGGCCTATTACCTGGTTCTCGCTGCCGCCGCCCTGGTGGGGCTGCTGCTGTGCCTGCTGCTGAAAATCGGCAACACACAGCGGGTCTTCAGCGCTTAACCTTTTTTCACATCTTCCTCCGGCAAAAACCGGAGCATTGATAAGGAGTTGCATGATTATGGAAAAACAATTTCCCCGCACTACCGTGGGAGGGGTCTCCCTCTCCCGCATGCTCATGGGATCCAACTGGCTTTTGGGCTACAGCCATACCAGCGTTTCAGCGGATGAGATGATCAAGCGCCGCTATGACAGCGCGGAAAAATTCAAGCCCGTCCTGGAGACCTACCTGAAGTACGGCGTGGACACCCTGATGGCGCCCTTCGGAAATTCCCCCGAGCTGGTTCGGGCCGTTAAGGATACCGAACAGAAAATGGGCCGGGAGATCATTATGATAGACACCCCCATCATGAATGTCAGCGACAGCGCCGAGGCCCGGAAAGAGGCGGAAACCACCATTAAGGAAGCCGCCGCACGGGGCTCCAAATTCTGCCTGATTCACCACTCCTCCTGCGAGCAGCTGGTGAACAAAAACCTGAGCCAGATTGTCCGCCTGGACGACTACACCAAGATGATCCGCGACGCGGGCATGATTCCCGGCCTTTCCGCCCATATGCCGGAAATGATCGTGTATTCCGACCTGAACGGCTATGACGTGGAAACCTACATTCAGATTTTCAACTGCATGGGCTTCATGATGCAGGTGGAAATTGAGACGGTGGGCTCCATCATCCAGAACGCCAAGAAGCCGGTAATGACCATCAAACCCATGGCAGCCGGCCGCTGCTCCCCCTATGTGGGCCTCACCTTCTCCTGGAACGCCATCCGGGAACGGGACATGGTGACCGTGGGCGCTTTCTCCGCCGACGAGGTGGAGGAGGATATCGAAATCTCCTTTGCCGCGTTGGAGCATCGTTTCCCGGATTTGGAAAAACGCTCCAGCCCCAATACTCAGCAGGCTGCTTTCGGCGGCTGAGCCGCAGAAAACAAATGGGAGGCCGTTCCTTTTGGGAACGGCCTCCCTGTTTGTTTTCGTTACTCGCCCATGCACCAGCGCAGGGCGTTCTTGACCAGCTTCTGAAATTCCGGGTTCTCCCATACGCCCAGCACATGTCCCGGCGTGAGGGCGCAGAGGCGGCCCCTGCCCAGGCTGCGCACGTAGCCACCCACCTGGTCCCCGCCCGTTGCGGAATGGGTGGTCAGCAGAATTTCTGCGTCCGGGGCGATATCCGCCAGCTCATAATGCTCGTCCCTTTCGGTGAAGCCCAGTACCCCCTGGGTGACGGGATGTTCCTTCTCCACGCGGACCTCCACCTCACAGCGGGGCGGATGGGTGACAAAACGGTTTCCCACAAACTCCGCATAGTCCGGGCAGCGGTCCGGGCCAAAGGTGTTGCCCGAATGGATGGAGACAAATCCGCCGCCCGCCTCCACATAGGCGCGCAGGTCCTTCGGCATCACCTCGGTGACGCCCTCCTCAAACCACGCGTTGCTGTTTCCGCCGTTGATGTTGTTCCCCTTACAGTTTACAATCACTGGAAAGCCCGAGATGAACGCGGGTGTCAGAATGTCCTTGGCGTCCCGAACAAACTCAAAATGAAACTCTTCCCCCTCCAGCAGAGAAAAGCCCCGTTCAATGATTTCCCCGGGATGCCAAAAATCGTCGCAGAGCACCAAAATGTTTTTCAATTGAATCCATCTTCCTCTCTTCCGGCCGCCCCCCGCCCTTCCTGACTGGAAGGCAAGGCCAGCGGCCTTTCTTTTTTTCTGGACTCCTGCCCGCAGAACCTGTTTCTGCAGGTTCATTTTACCACACAGAACAGTCCCCTGTCCTTCAAAATAAAAATTTTATAAGAAAAACCGTCCCCAAAGCCAGGAACAACTCCGGCTTTGGGGACGGTCTATCCATATATCCGTTCAACCGCCCTCAGATGACGATCTCATCTTCAATTTCACAGCTCCAACCCAATATCTCCGTATCGTCGGAATTATCTTTGGGACTGATAACCTCCTTCATCACCTGATAATAGGTTTTGCCGTCGCTGCCCTGCGCATGCCCATCTTCATAGACAAAGAGCGTGACGTCGTTTTCCAAGGTCACTTTCAAGATAATTGCCATTTCCTCGCAATCTGTCTCTCTGATGATTTTCAAATTGCTTTTTTCCATTTCATGATACCCTCTTTCCTATATTCGCTCTTTGAGCGGAACATCATGATAACTCACACCTGTCATTGTATTCACATACCCGGCGGTATTCTGTCAGATTCTGTCCCCAAAAGGAAAAAGAGCCGCCGGAAAAATGCTCCGGCAGCTTTTCTCCTCTCAGTCCTCGTCCTGCAGGCAGGCCGGAGTTTTGGGCTGATAGGAATTCCAGATCGATGTTGAACTGGCTCCATAACCCGCAACCTTCTCGATCAGAGAGGCAATGGCTCCCAAAATGCTGTTCATTGGAGTATTCTCCTCCTTTCCGCTAGTTTTTCCGCTATCATCAAACACGCCACCGAAAAAACGGTGAGCGCGGATACGGACAGAGGAATCAAACCGGTCCCCAGCAGGGATAAAAGCAGCAGGCCCGCTCCATCCAGCAGGACGAAAAGCCGGGCGGAGTTCCGGTTTTTCCGGATTCCCCTCTTGGAAAGGGGATTGGAAGGGTTCATCACCGGCGCCTGCCAAAAGATGAAAAGCAGCGCCAGGGCGCCTAAGGCCAAAACCGGCAGCTTCCAACCGGGGTCCTGCAAAGCACGGCCGCCCAGGCACACAGCCAGAAACATCAGGTTGCTCAGCGCGTAGCACCCGCCGTAGGTGGAACAGTGATAACCGCCGGCAAACTGGCGGATGGGAAGATAGAAAAGCAGGTAGCAAAGCAGAAAGCGCCAGTCGAAAAAGACCAGGCCGATCACAGTGATGGTGGCCAGCCAAAGCAGGGTGGACAGGGTGATTTGGAACCCATATTCAAAAAGCTCTCTCTTGCTCTCCTCCGCCGCTCCGCGGCGGAGCAAGGCCTCGGTCAGCCTTGCGGACAGTTTTTCCAACATGTGAGGCCCCCCTTGCGTCCTGGGATAGTATAGCAAAAAGGTCCTCTCAGATAGGCTTCTGTCCGCGAATCGCGGGTTTTTTGTCCCTATTTTGTCAGTTGTTGTCGGTTATTGTCGAAATAGTTTCACACATCACACTGACCTCCACAATGCCGTCCTCCAAACAGCTGCGCTTTACGCTGCCGTTGTATTTTTCCACGATATCCTCCACGCTGAGAAGGCCCAGGCCATGGCCCTGCTTTTCTCTCTTTGTAGTCTTCCAATCCTTCTCCTCAGGCCGGCTGTCGGACGTGTTGCGTATTTCCAGCAGAAGGAACCGATTGGCCACACTGATTTTCACCTCAATCCAGGGGTCCCTGCCTTTGACCTTTTCACAGGCCTCTCTGGCGTTCTCCAGCAGATTGGAAAAGAGGGTGCTCAGTTCCCAGGAACCCATCGTCAAATCAGGCAGCGGCTGGGCTGTCACGGAGAAATCGATGCCACTGGCCTGGGCGCTGGAATGGTGGGCGTTGAGCACCGCGTCGATGACCGCGTTCCCGGTGATGACGGCGGAAAAGCCGTGTGCCTCCGCTTCATGGAGCGAGCGGATGTAACCCTGCGCCTCCTCAAACTCTCCCTCCGTCAGCAGCTCGTCCAGAGCCATGACATGGTGCCTGAAATCGTGGATATTCTTGGCGTTTTCCAGGTAGCTTCGCTCCAGGTTTTCGTAGTTTTTCTCTATCATTGCGTTCACGGACTGGAGCATTTCATTCTCCTGTTCCTTTTCTTTTTGCTTCACCTTGAAAGAAAACAGAATCTGAATCAGGATGACTGCCGCCAGCATTGCTATCCATGCCATTGCCAGTGATGATTGCATTTTCTCGATTGATAAGGAGAGAACAGCATCATAGGTGAAATGTACGCTAGCAAACGCTACCACAGACAGTATCAAACTGATTACTAAACTGGATATTGGATATCGTGGCGCTTTATTTGACATAGCTTTAAAAATATAATAGGCAATCACGTTAATTCCTTTAACGAACAAAATATATATGGTTCGGCTCAATCCGACTGTAGACACTATCTGTGTTGGAAGTTTTGCATTACCTGACGCAACTCCAAAAATGATATTCGTTACTGAATCTATAATTACCACTACGAGGACGAACAGAGAAACGACTAATAATTGATACCAAAAATCTTTGTTCCCAAAGAGCAAAGAAATTATTGCTGATACTATGATTCCAATGCTCAATGTCAATATAGAAAATAGCTCAATCCTATTTAGTAGCAATATCACAAATGTATATAACAGCGCACAAAGGATTTTAGTAATGGCCCTCTTTTTCCCCGTCCATTTTGATCCACAGAGAAGTTCCACTGTTGAAAACAGTAATATTCCTTCAATGAAAGTGGTAAGTATTTCCGCCAGCATAAAAACTGTATTCATCGTCTTTCACCCCAATACCCGTGAATGGCCGCACGCACATCCTTCAGCCTTGACCTGCTGATGGGCAGCCGGTTCCCGTCGCTCATCAGGGCGAGGGCGTCTTCTGTACTCATGATATGGGGAATATTGGCAATGATGCCCCGGTCTATGTAAACAAAGGCGTCGGAAGCCAGCTTGTCAAAAACGTCGGTGATGGACATCCGCTCCCGGAGCTCCTCCTCTCCCTCCACCGTGAAGTCACAGTATTTCCCCACTTTCTGGATATAGAGAATTCTGTCCTTTTCCACAAGCCGCTTCTCATTGTGCCAGTACCGGGAATACAGTTCCTCCTGGTTTTTCTTTACCATGCGGAACACATCGTCCAGCGCTGAAAACAACTTTTTCCCAAGCAGATCTTTCGTCACGTACCGGCGGATCCCTCCTATATTCACGGCATCGACTCCATACTCCGGAAACGTGCTGAGAATCAAAACCTCAGCGTTCGGGTTTTTCTCGTGAACCGTCTCAACCAGAGTTAACCCGTTCTTCTTTGGCATATCGACATCCAGAATGTAGACTTCGCTCAGGTTGCCGTCCGTAACGTCATAATACAGGAGTTCAGGATTGTCATACTCCAGAATCTTAAAATGGACCTTTCTCGATTCCCTATAGCGAATCAGCTCCCTTTTCACCTTTTTCAGCGCTATCTGCTCATCGTCGCAAATTACCACCTGTAACATTTCTTGCAAATCCCTTCCTTTCCCGCGTCTTGATCGTGTATCCCATGAAAATTTACAAATTTTTCCAGATACCTAAAATTATACACGAAGTAGGATAAGATGGAATACCTTTTCAGAAATTTCGACAGGTTTCGCTTAAGCGAGCTTGTCTTTACATTTGGTTAAAAAAAGCTTATACTATATCTGTTATTTCTTTTGGAAGGAGAAATTTTTTATGGCACTTGTACAAATGAATTTCGAGAGCGAATATCTGCAGAGCAATCACGAAATCAGCGTGATTCTTCCGGATAAGCCCCGAAGCCTCACTCCCGCCCAATTTTACGGCAGCGGGAAGAAATATCCAGTCGTCTGGCTGCTTCACGGCACCTTCGGCGACCACAGCGACTGGATCCGCAAGAGCAACGTGGAACTGTACGCCTGCGAGCGGGATGTGATCGTGGTATCTGTCAGCGCCCTGAACAGCGATTACCTGAACTGGAAGGATTTCAGCATCGGCTACAATATGTGGGACTATCTCACAGAGGAACTCATGCCCCTGGTTTATAACTGGTTCCCAGCCTCTTCCAAGCGGGAGGACAATTTCATCGCCGGCCTGTCCATGGGCGGCAGCGGCGCCATTCAGTACGCCGTCGGCCATCCGGATAAATTTGCGGCGGCGGCCATCCTGTCCAACGCGCCGGTAAACGTACATAAGCTCTACGATGAGCAGGGGAATTTCCAGGGCAGCGAACGGCAGGCCACCATGGTCAAAAACGCCGGAGGCTTCGAAGCGTTCCTGAACAGTCACGCCAACGTCTGGGACAAGCTACCGGAATTCATCCGCCTGCCCCAGCATCCCAGCCTGTATTTCACCGTGGGAAAGAACGATTTCTTATATGACCGCTATGTGGAATTCAAAGCCTACGCCAAAGAAATCGGTCTGGACGCCGTATTCGAGGAATACGACGGCTTCACTCATGAGTGGCGTTTCTGGGATATGACCATTGAAAAGGCCTTCGATTTCTTCGGCCTGCCGAAAAAGGGCGCGGGAAATCCGTTCTAACCTATCCTCCGCAGGAAAGTCCCCGGCAGCCGCCGGGGACTTCAGTCTGTCGATAAACGTAAGAGTCAACGCCTTCGGAGGGAGGAAGGGTGTGGGAGGGAACCGTCAGGGTTCCTCTCCCGCGTTGATTCAGAAACAAGTTTGCACAGGGAGAGGTTTTCTGAGAAAACTATTTCTTCCCTGCAAACTTGTTCAGCTTGGCGAAAAAGAACATTTCGCCAAGCTGAGTCCCCGGCAGCCGCCGGGGACTTTGTTTTCTTCCGCTGCCGCCCGGAAAAGCTTCTTGACAGAAAAAACACCCCGCCCTATAATGAAAACCATGTTTTTCAGTTTGGGGAGTATGTTGTTATGAAGCAGGATTCTACGGTACATAACCTGACCGACGGAAGCGTCCGGCGGCAGCTGACCCGGTATGCCCTGCCCATGGTTGCCATCAGCCTGCTGCAGGCGCTCTACAGCATGACGGATATCATTATTTCCGGCCATTTTGTGGGAAATGTGGGTATTTCAGCCATCAATAATTCCGGCCAGGTGCTGGGCATCGTCACCAACATTGCCATCGGTGTAACCATGGGCGGCAACATCCTGATCAGCCAGTTTTTCGGTGCAGGGGATCAGGACCGCCGGAAGGAGGCCACCGGCACGCTGTTTTCCCTTTCCCTGCTGCTGGGGGTTTTCGGCGCCGTGCTGCTGATCCTTTTCGCCCGTCCCATGCTGGTAGCCCTGGGCGCGCCCGCCCTGGAGCAGGCCTGCGACTATCTCAATATCTGCGCTTTGGGCCTGCCCATGATCTTCGGCTACAATGCCCTGTCAAGCGTCCTGCGGGCTGTTGGAAATTCCAAAACGCCCATGCACATCGTAATAGCCGCCACCCTATTGAACGTGGCGCTGGACCTGCTGTTTGTGGGCCCTCTGCAGATGGGGACAAAAGGTGCCGCGGCCGCCACCGTAATTGCGCAGACGCTTTCCTTTTTACTGGCCCTGCTCTATATGCTCCGCCACAGAGAACTGTTTGAGCTGCGGCCCCGCTTTTTCAAAATCCGTCCGGCCCTCACAGCCTCCATTTTCAAGCTCGGGATCCCCAGCGCCCTGCAGAACACAATCGGCAGCATCTCCTGGCTGGTGGTCACCTTCCTGATCAACTCCTATGGGGTGGATGTCTCCGCGGGCAACGGCGTGGCCATCAAAATCAAGGATTTCTGCCAGCTGTTCACCGCCGCCATGGCCAACAGCGCCGCCAGCATGATCGCCCAAACCCTGGGTGCCAAAAAATTTGACCGGGCCAAGCAGGTAATGGATGAAACCATGAAGATTACCCTGCTGATTTCCGCAGGCATGATAGCGATTGTGGAGCTGTTCACACCACAGCTGGTAGCTGTTTTCACCTCAGACGCCAAAGTTGCGGAAGCCGCCGTTCTGAACCTGCGCATCGAAATACTGGCCCAGGTATTTTACGCCTCCTTCCCGGTCTACAACGCCCTGGCCATCGGCGCGGGGCATTCCCTGTTTGCCATGGCAAATTCCTTTGTAAACTGCATTCTCTTTCGAGTGGTTCTGGCCGTCACGCTGAACCACTTCTTCGGGATCGTGGGCCTCTATACCGCCTGTATGCTGGCCCCAGCCATCTCCGTGTTTCTCGGCCATCTCTACGCGAAATCCCGGGTCTGGCGCCGGTCTCTGGCATAATTACCCCTTTCGGAGAAAAGAAGACGGAACCCTTGCCGTGGGTTCCGTCTTCTTTTTTCATTCAAACAGGCCGTTCATGGACTCTATTTGGAAATAGGTGTTTGCCGACATCACGTTGTTCAGGAACAGCACGTCCGTTATGCCGTTTCCCCTGCAATATTCCGGCAGATTGCCCGGGAAGGAACGGAAATCTATCACATGCACCTCTTCAAAACTGGAAGCCAGGAAGGGGGCTATTGCATTTCCGTAAGAGTCCTTGACCAGCGCCAGCTTTCTCCCCGAGCAGTTTTCTTCATTCACAATCCGCATACAGGGGTTGTCCCCCCAGATAAACATAGCATAGCCCGCTTCTTCCTCAGGGTAATTGATGGTCTCCACTTCCGTAAAGCTCACTCCGTCCTGGGAGAGCGCGGCGGTATAGGAAAACGTGGGGTCATACAGGTCGATATGGTCCGGATGCTCCGCAAGGCAGTTCTCCTCCGATACACTGTACAGATAGCCTGTAAACCCTTCTACCGTGGTCTTCTGGAACTCTTCCAGCTCTGCGGCAGGCACGCCGGCCGTCTCGCAGAAAACCGTGTAGGCATAGTAGGCGCCCAGCGGAGCCCAATGGGTATCCGTATTGAAATACAGATACTCCTCTTTATGCTGCGCAAACGTAGAATAAATGTTGACCGGCTTGACCTCAGAGGTATAGTGTTGGTAAACGTCAAAGGTGTTTTCCCGCTGAGAGGTGCAGCCCATTTCCTCACGGATGCGCTCAGGCAGGCCAAACTCCGAATGGTTTGGCACCACCATATTGTACACCTCTATGCCCGCCAGACGGTCCTTATAAGAGGAAACGGCTTCCGCATAGGCGCGGGCCGCCTCCGAATCTCCATAAAAAAGTTCAAAGGCCTTGTCCTTCCAAATATAGAGCCCCGCGGAGAGATAGCCGCTGCTGCCGTCGTCGGGAATGGGCGGCGGAGTCGGCGGCGGAGAAGGGGTCGGGGAAGGCGTTGGCGTGGGGGAAGGCGTGGGAGAAGATATGGGGCTGGGCTTTGGGGTATCTTTTGCCCCGAAAGAACTGCTCTGCGCAGAGGGGATGCTGTTCGCCTGTTTTCCGGCAGGCTGCAGGAACCAAAAAAGCACAGCCGCCAAAACGGCAAGGAGCAGCACGGACAGCAGGAGCCATTTCCCCCTGCTGTGCCCTTTCTTCTTTCTCCTATACCGCAGCATGGACCTTCCCCCTTCTTTTCCGCTGATCCCATTATAAAATATCGGTTTGATTTCCGCAAGAAAATTTGGACAAAACCCCCTAATTTCACGTAAAATTCTCACAATTTCACACAAACAACCCGGTTCCATGCCCACATTTTTGCAATGCCAAATAGAACCTATTCCAGAATTTTGTTTTTGAAGCCAGTTTAAAATATTAATATGTTACAATTCAATTTTTGAACTATTGACTTTCAAATTGGGAAAGCGTATGCTGAAATTTATGATAAAGAATTGAATAGCGGCTGTATACTAAATATAAAAGGGGGTGGCCGGATGGACGCGCTGCGTGACGAGCTGCTGGGAAAGCTGGATAATAAGATTGCCTTTACCATCCCGGTATTCGGCGGCATTCCTGTGCCGGAATCGGTGGTGGTGACCTGGGGGATTATGCTGTTTTTGGTGCTGCTTTCGATCATCTGTACCAGAAGGCTGAAAAAGGTGCCGGGAAAGGCCCAGCTGGTTGCGGAAATGTTTGTGGGCTTTATCAACAAATTTACCAAGAACACCTTGGGGGAGCATTGGAAACCCTTTGCCGCCTATTTTGGAACCATCGGCCTGTACATCGGATGCGCCAACCTGATCGGCATGTTCGGCATCACCCCTCCCACGAAGGATTTGAACGTCACGGCCGCCCTGGCCATCATGAGCGCCGCCTTGATCTACGGCGCCAGCTTCCGCTATCACGGCTTTAAAGGCGGGCTGCATAAATTTGTGGAACCCATGCCCCTGCTGGCGCCCATCAATGTGATGGAAGTGGTCATACGGCCCCTCTCCCTGTGTATGCGGCTGTTCGGCAACGTGCTGGGTTCCTTTATCATTATGGAGCTGATCAAGCTGGCCATGCCGGCCATCGTTCCCATGGCGCTGAGCATGTATTTCGACGTGTTCGACGGTATCATTCAAACCATTGTATTTGTCTTTCTGACCGCACTGTTCACTCAGGAAGCTTTGGAATAACCGGGCTGCCATCCCTCTGGACCCCGTATTCATAATCCCAATCACGAATTAAAAAAGAAGGAGCGATTTATCATGAGTATTGCAATTGGAGCCGCCATCGCGGTATTGACGGGTATCGGCGCAGGGATCGGCATCGGCCTTGCCACGGCAAAGGCCACGGACGCCATCGCACGCCAGCCTGAAGCGGCAGACAAAATCCAGCGTTCCCTCCTCATCGGCTGTGCCCTGGCCGAAGCTACCGCCATCTACGGCCTGGTCATCGGCATCATGATTATCCTGTTCGTCAAATAAGGCTGAAGCATTGCAGGAATCCCCTGAAAGAAAGGTAGGCGCATCGGTTTGCTGAACTTGGACTGGTCAATTATTTGGAATATTGTTAATATCCTCGTTCTGTTCCTGCTCCTGAAGCATTTCCTCTTCGGGCCCATCACCAAGATGATGGAGAGCCGCACCGCGGAAATTGAAAACAATTTGAAGGACGCAGAAGAGAAGAACCGGAAAGCAGAAGCTCTCGGCGCCGAATACGAAAAGCAGCTGGCGGACGCCCAGGCCGAAGCCGCAAAACTTGTTCAGGAGGCCAAGGAGCGGGGGCAGAAGGAATATGACGAGATCCTGAAAAACGCGGACCAGGATGCCCGCACAGCCGCCGCCCGCGCCCACACCCAGCTGGAGCTGGACCGGGAACAGATGCTGCGCCAGGTGCAGGGAAACATGACCGAGCTGGTGTTGGCTGCAGCCTCGAAGCTCTCCCAAAAGGAGATGGACGGGGAGGCGGACCGAAGGCTGGTGGATTCCTTCCTGTCGGAAGTGGGGGAAAAGCCATGAGGCCGTTGGAACAGCGGTATGCTCAGGCCCTGTTTGAGCTGACGCAGGAGGAAGCACAGTTTCGTTCCGATACAGAATTTCTCACCGGGGACAGCAGCCTCTGGAAGGTTCTTTGCAGCCCCTGTGTAAGCACTGCTGAAAAACACGCCCTGCTGGAACGCCTGCTCCGGGATAAGACCACTCCCCTGCTGCTCAATTTTTACCGCCTGCTATGCGACCGGGAGCGGATCTTCCTGCTGCCCCGAATCCTGACCTGCTATCATGCCCTTTGTCTGGATGCGGAGCAGGCGGCAGAGGCCACCCTGCGCTGTGCCAGACCTCTTGCGGAAGCGGACCGGGAGCAGCTGTCCCAGGCGCTCTGCAGGCTCCACGGGAAAAATCGTGTGGAGCTGCTCACCCGGCTGGATCCATCGCTGATCGGCGGATTTGTGATACAGCTGGGCGATATGACCTATGACAAGAGCGTGCGCGGCATGCTCCGAGGACTCCAAAGATCCCTGAAAGAGAGGTAATGGCTTTGAACGGCAATCCGGAAGAGATCGTATCCATACTGAAAGAAGAGATCGCCCGGTATGAGGAGAAGACCCAGGTGAGCGAAACCGGCTCCGTCATTCAGATCGGCGACGGCATCGCCACCGTTTATGGCCTTCAGAACGTCATGTACGGCGAACTTTTGGAATTTGAAAACGGTGTGAAAGCCCTTGCCATGAACCTGGAAACAGGCAGTGTGGGCTGCGCGCTGCTGGGCCCTGAAGAGGGCCTGCAGGAAGGGGATCTGGTCAGGCGTACCGGCCGGAGGGCGGACGTGCCCGCAGGGGAAAAGATGCTGGGGCGGGTCATCAACGCCCTGGGAGACCCCATCGACGGCAAGGGGCCGATCCCCACCTCGGAAACCCGGCCCATCGAGCATGAGGCCTCCGGGGTTGTGACGCGGCAGCCCGTCACCGTCCCCCTGCAGACCGGCATATTGGCTATTGACGCCATGGTACCCGTAGGCCGGGGACAGCGGGAATTGATCATAGGGGATCGTCAGACTGGGAAAACCTCGATAGCGGTGGACACCATTCTCAATCAAAAAGGCCAAAACGTGATCTGTATCTATGTGGCAATCGGCCAGAAAGCTTCCACTGTGGCGAAAATCCACAACACGCTGGAAAAAGAGGGCGCCATGGAGTACAGCATCCTTCTTTCCTCCTCTGCCAGCGAGCCTGCCCCTCTGCAATACATCGCGCCCTATTCCGGGGCCGCCATTGCCGAGTATTTCATGGGCCAGGGGAAGGATGTGCTGATCGTCTATGACGACCTGTCAAAGCACGCGGTTGCCTACCGCACACTCTCCCTGCTTTTGAAGCGTTCCCCTGGCCGCGAAGCCTATCCCGGAGACGTGTTTTATCTGCATTCCCGGCTCCTGGAGCGCGCCTGCCGGATGGCTCCTGAGTTTGGCGGCGGTTCCATCACGGCTCTGCCCATCATCGAAACCCAGGCAGGGGATGTTTCCGCCTATATCCCGACCAACGTCATCTCCATCACGGACGGCCAGCTTTACCTGGAAAGCGATCTGTTCTTTTCCGGCGTGCGCCCCGCCGTAAACGTAGGGCTTTCCGTCTCCCGCGTGGGCGGCGCCGCCCAGACGAAGGCCGTCAAAAAGATTGCCGGAAGCCTGCGCATCGATCTGGCCCAGTTCCGGGAACTGGAGGTGTTTACTCAGTTCAGCTCCGATCTGGATCCAGCCACCAAAGAGGCCCTGGAGCACGGCAAGCGGCTGATAGAAGTGCTCAAACAGCCTCTCTATCATCCCCTCCCCGTGTCGCGGCAGGTGGTCATCCTCTTTGCCGCCACCCGTAAGCTGCTCTCCGACGTTCCCTTGTCCCATGCCAGGGAATTTGCCTGGGGGCTTGCTGAATATATGGAAAACATACAGCCCCAGGTGATGGAGGAAATCCAGCAGACGGGCGAACTCTCGGCTGAAAACGAACAGGTCATCCTGGACTGTTCCGAAGCCTACAAAAAGCAGGTGAGCCCCACATGGCAGGCATAACGGAAATCCGCTCCCGCATGCGGAGCATTGAGCAGACCCTGAAAATCACCAACGCAATGTATCTCATCTCCTCCTCCAAGGTAAAAAAAGCCCGCAAGCAGCTTTCTGAGGTGCAGCCCTATTTTGAACAGATTGCCAAGACCCTGCTGGATATCTTCCGTCATTCCCCGGAACTGCGCCACCGGTTTGTGGACGGCCATGAAAGCGTCAAGGAAAAAAAGGCAGGCTTTGTGGTCATTACGGGAGACAAGGGGCTGGCGGGCGCCTACAACCACAATGTGCTGAAGCTGGCGGAGAGCTATATGGCCAGAAAAAAGGATCCCACCCTTTTCCTGATCGGACAGATGGGCCGGCACTACTTTATGAAGAAGGACATTCGGATTGACGCCGAATTCATGTATACCGCCCAGGACCCCACCATTGAAAGATCCCGGGAGATTATCAGCACCCTGGTTTCCCTGTATGATTCGGAAAATCTGGATGAAATCTATCTAATTTATACCCGTTCGGTGTCGTCTGCACAGATGGAGCCGGAGATCATAAAACTGCTTCCGCTGGACCGGGCAATGCTCAGCGCCATGCGCGGCATGCGGGAAGAAGGGAAATACCGGGAAGTGCTGCGCTATGAACCCACGGTGGAGAGCGTGATGGAAGTCCTGGTCCCTGGACTCTTGAAGGGTTACCTTTTCGGTGCGCTGGTAGAATCCTTCTGCAGCGAACAAAACGCCAGAATGACCGCTATGGATTCTGCTTCAGACAGTGCCAGGGATATGCTGAAAAAGCTGTCTCTTGAATTCAACCGCGCCCGGCAAGGCGCAATCACGCAGGAGATCACCGAGATCGCCGGCGGGGCGGCAAGCCTGCTGGACAGTTGAGCCGCTGCACCTTCTATCACCCAAGAAAGGGATGAGCCTTACACTATGGAACAAAATCAGGGAAAGATCCTGCAGGTCCTGGGCCCTGTGGTGGATGTGCAGTTTGACGGTGTCCGGCTGCCAGCCATCCATGACGCGCTCACCGTAGAAAACGGCGGAGAGCACCAGGTTCTGGAGGTTTTAAAGCATATCGGAGATCATGCCGTGCGCTGTATCACCCTAGCCACCAGCGAGGGTTTGACCCGCGGCATGCCTGTCACCAACACGGGAGCCCCCATCGAGGTGCCTGTAGGCGCCGGCACGCTGGGACGTATGTTCAACGTTCTGGGCGATCCCATAGACGGCAAGGGTCCGGCTGACTGCCCGGAGAAATGGCCCATTCACCGGCCTGCGCCCGGATTTGCCGACCAGAGCCCTACCGTGGAAATTCTGGAGACGGGAATCAAGGTAATCGACCTGCTTGCCCCCTACGCAAAAGGCGGAAAAATCGGCCTGTTCGGCGGAGCTGGCGTGGGAAAAACCGTATTGATTCAGGAGCTGATCCGCAATATTGCCACCGAACACGGCGGATATTCCATTTTCACCGGCGTGGGCGAACGAACCCGCGAGGGCAACGACCTCTGGCGGGAAATGACCGAGTCAGGCGTCATACAGAAGACGGCCCTGGTCTTCGGCCAGATGAACGAGCCCCCCGGGGCCAGAATGCGGGTGGCGCTCACCGGTCTGACCATGGCTGAATATTTCCGGGATCACGAGCATCAGAACGTGCTGCTCTTTATCGACAACATCTTCCGCTATGTACAGGCCGGTTCCGAAGTGTCCGCCCTGATGGGCCGCCTCCCCTCCGCCGTGGGCTACCAGCCCACCCTGGCCAACGAAGTGGGTTCCCTGCAGGAACGGATCACCTCCACAAGGGAAGGGTCCATCACCTCTGTACAGGCGGTTTATGTCCCTGCGGACGACCTGACGGATCCCGCCCCCGCTACCACCTTCGCCCATTTGGACGCCACCACCGTACTGTCCAGAAAGATTGTGGAACAAGGCATTTATCCGGCTGTTGACCCACTGGAATCCACCTCCCGCGTGCTGGAACCGGACGTGGTGGGCGACCGGCATTACCAGACCGCCCGGGCCGTTCAGGAGGTGCTGCAGCGTTATCGTGAATTGCAGGATATCATCGCCATTCTGGGTATGGAGGAACTGGCCGATGAGGATAAGCGCACCGTAAACCGTGCCAGAAAGATTCAGCGCTTTTTCTCCCAGCCCTTTTTCGTGGCGGAACCCTTCACCGGCAAAGAGGGACGTTATGTGCCGGTAGAGGATACCATCAAAGGCTTTGAAGCCATTCTGGGTGGCGAACTGGACGAATATCCGGAAACTGCCTTCAGCATGGCCGGTTCCATCGACGAGGTAACTGCCCGCGGCAAGTCCTGAATCCCAGTCGGATGAACCATCTTTCAGAAGAAAGGAAGTACCGCAGCTATGGCTTCCACCTTTTATCTTGAAATGCTGTCTCCCGAGGACATTTTCTTTTCCGGAAACGCCCAACAGATCATCCTGCCCGCCATTGACGGTTCCCACGGGATTCTGCCCGGCCATGAACCCATGGTCACAGTTATTACCGCCGGAGAGCTCCGGTTCCAGGATGAAAAAGGGGAATGGCATATGGCTGTGATCACTGACAGCTGCGTGGAAATTATGCCGGAACGGGTGATCCTTCTGGCCGCCTCCATTGAGCGGCCGGAGGAAATCGACATCAACCGCGCCCTTGCTGCCAAACGGCGCGCCGAAGAGCGGCTGCGCCAAAAGCAAAGCCAGCAGGAATACTATCAGACGCAGGCCGCCCTTTCCCGGGCTCTCGCCCGCCTGAAATCCCGCGGTAGGGAATGATTTTCCAAAAGTCACAATGCAGGAGGCTTTGTCCGGCATTTCAGCCCCAGCGAAACTTTTTCCGCTAAAACCGCCCAGACTGCCTTCTGCTATTCCCCGCCCATCATTTTCTTCTCCATTTTTCCAAAAACAGGGCTTGACTGTACGCCAAAAATCTGGTATAGTATTGTCTGTTACGGGGGTATAGCTCAGCTGGTTAGAGCGCCTGCTTCACACGTAGGAGGTCACTGGTTCGAGTCCAGTTATCCCCACCAAAACTACGGTTTGCGAAATGTGAACCGTAGTTTTTTTATTTCAACCTTATCGCCATGCTTTGCAGGCTCCTTTTGGAGTACGGCAGCAGCGTGACGGCTTTGTGCGCTGGAGGCGCACGTTCACCACTGGCCGAAGCGGTCCGCAAATAGCATGAGTAAGCGTTTCGCAGCTATGCGAAGCGCTTTTGTTTTGTTCCCCGCCGGACGGATTTGTTCGGTACAGTCAGAAAGGAACCCGCAAGAACTCAGTGTTCGTGCGGATTCCTTTCTGCAAACACTCTCGCATGGCCTCTTTCAGATCCATAGATCCCTGACTTCCCGCGGTTTTGCTTGAATCAGTTCCTCCCGGGCTGCCATTTCACCAACTCCCGGAAGAACCTCCCTGCCGGCATGGAGGTCTGTCAAAACGCCGCCAGCACTTTTTGTCCCCTTTTTCGTACAACAATCCCTCCTCTGTTCCCGCCGCAGTTTTGAAGTCAGCAAACGCAAACCGATCCAAAACCCATACAGATTTCTGGCGTCCTTCGGGAGCATGAATATGCTTGCCATTTGCTTTTGCTTTCTGCATATTCCCATTCTTCCTTTCAGGAACAGATAAAACAAGGCTCATACCAGTCCATAAAAACGGACTAACGCAAAAGCCTCCTCCTATCTTTTTCCGGCGGGAGGAGGCTTTGTCAGGATTTTCTCCCGCCGGGTGACCGGGGTCATATCCGCTGCGTCGGCCCGTCACTTTTTCCTGTGAAGCTTTCGGTAGTCATTGGGGCTGAGGGAGACATATTTTTTAAAATTGCGGTAAAAATGATCCTCAAAATTATATCCAATCCGTTCTGTAATCTCGTGGATAGAGAGAGCCGAATTGCGCAGTAGGAGTTTGGCCTGTTGAATCCGAACATAATTTAAATATTCATGGAATGAGATTCCGCGTTCCTTTTTGATCAGCCGGCCCAAATAAGCCGGGTTCAGATAAAAACGT
>OJKJ01000069.1_pt1 | contig 88447 bp, 63 predicted proteins | sample 1596491 | NCBI WGS metagenome assembly OJKJ01 (sample SAMEA4350160, study PRJEB24818) | metagenome | biome: human; feature: gut; material: faeces | place: Denmark | collected 2013-09
GGCCTCCCTGGGCCGGCCGCTTCGCCTGTGAACACGCTGCCGGAGCCGGCGTTTTATGGGGCGACGGCGCTGACGATATTGAAGTTTCCGTTCGACGGCGGGATCCCCGGGATGAGGTTTTCTTCGATAACGGCGCTTCGGACGACTGTGATTTCTTCGGCGTCCGTGCTCCGGTTGATTGTGATTTTTTCGACAAACATTCCTCAGACGGCGAGATTTTCCCGGATGACCCCGCCTCGGCTCCCACCGTTCCCTGCGCCGCCTTTTTCTCTTTCTTTTTTGCCGCTATTCCCTGCGCTGCGCCTGCCTGATCCGCATTCTTTCCACCGCCCCGTTTCGGCTGCGTCGCCTTGACTGACGGGAAGTTATTCTGCAGTGGGTACGGGTGGTCCGTCACCTCGATCAGCTTCTTGCCGATCAGCTTCTCAATGTCCGCGAGCTGTGCTTTTTCGTCGAAATCGCAGAAGGAGATGGCGATTCCCTCCAGCCCGGCCCGGCCTGTGCGCCCAATGCGGTGCACATAGGTCTCCGGCACATCCGGCAGATCATAGTTGACCACGCAGGCCAGCTCGTCGATATCGATGCCTCTGGCCGCTATATCCGTCGCGACCAATACCCGCAGCTTTTTATCCTTAAAATCGTTCAGCGCCCTCTGCCTGGCACCCTGGGATTTGTCTCCGTGGATCGCCTGGGCGACCACATTACTCTTCGACAGCTGCCGGACCACACGATCCGCCCCGTGCTTCGTGCGCGTAAATACCAGCGTCGAGTCGGGATTTTTTGTCTTCAAAATATGAAGCAGCAGATCCTTTTTATTTCCCTTGTCAACAAAATACAGATACTGCTCGATGGCCTCCACCGTGGTGGCCGCCGGGGTGATCTCGATTTTCTCCGGGTTTTTCAGGATTTTCGCCGCCAGCTTGGCAATGTCCGGGGGCATCGTGGCTGAGAAAAACAGCGTCTGCTTCTTCTCCGGCGTCCGGGCGATAATTTTCTTGACGTCGTGGATAAATCCCATATCCAGCATGCGGTCCGCCTCGTCCAGCACCAGAATTCTGATCTTCTCGATATTCACAATCTTCTGGTCCATCAGATCCAAAAGCCTTCCCGGCGTCGCCACCAGGATATCCACGCCCCGCTTTAAATTCTCCTCCTGCGGTTTCTGGGAAACGCCCCCGTACACCACGCAGGTTTTCAGGCTGGTAAACTGGCCGTAGGTGTTAAAGCTGTCATAAATCTGGATGGCCAGCTCCCTGGTAGGCGTCACCACCAGCGCCTTTATGGTCCGTTTTTCCCAGCGGGGCGTCTCCTCCCCGCTGAGCATTTGCAGCGTGGGAATGGCAAATGCAGCCGTCTTGCCCGTGCCCGTCTGGGCGCAGCCCAGCAGATCCCGCCCGCTGAGCACAACGGGAATCGCCTCCTCCTGAATGGGGGTGGGGATTTTATAGTTTTCATTTTTTAATGCCCTGAGAATTTCAGGCATAATATTTAAGTCTTTAAATTGCATTTAGTCTCCTGTGAGGTTTCATTTTATGCGGATACCATTTTCCCGCCATTTTTATCCAATAATCTCCTGAACACGCCCGACAATTCCGCTCTCCAGCTTTACCTTGATGCCGCGCGGATGATTGGGAGAATTTGTCAAAATACGGGCCACCACGCCCTGCGTTAATTTCCCGGTTCCCTGATCCTGCTTCTGGACAACGTTTACCACTGCCCCGATTTTAATGTTGCTTCTGACTGTGTGATCCATGAACTTCCTTTCCTGTTTTAAAGCTGGCAATTATTTCTCCGCATAGCGAAGGATCATGACATGCGTCCCTTCTTTTTGCGACACTTCGTAATCCTTCAGAATACTGAAGCTTGTCCGAAACGTCAGCTTCGCCACGTCCTCATGATTATGCGTATACAAAATCAACACAGCGCCGTCGTTCAGCAGCTCTGGGAGTTTTTGGAAAAACCGCTCATAAATGCCGCGGACATCGTCGTCTGTCAACCGCCCCATCTTAAAGGGCATGTCCGTAATCACTTCGTCGAACCGGTAGTCGTGGGTGAACTCAAAGAAATCCCGGTTCACAAAGTGAATCACCTGCTTTGCCGCCTCGGCATTTTCCCGCGCCTTCAGAACCGCCTCTTCCAGAATATCGATCCCGTAGGAGGTATTCGCCCGGACCGCCTTGTGGCGCTCAATGAGCATGGTGCCCACTCCGCAAAACGGATCGAGAACCTGCGCGTCCTCTTTCATATATTCCCTGGCAAGCGCTGCGGTCAAAGCCGCGTTCACTGGCCGGATGCTGGTGGGAATCACGTCCCGCCGGTAGGTAAACCGCATGTCCTTCAGCGTAAACAGCTTGATCATGATATTGCATTTTCCAAGCTTATTCTCTATCAGCCGCAGCTCAAATTCATAATTTTCCGTTGTATTGACCAGTTTCCGGTCAGATAATGCCTCGATCCTGGCGGATACCTTCTTCAGGAAGACGCTCTTCTGGCCCAGATCCATTTTGCTCTTTAACTCCAGACGGAAATAGTAGGGCGCCTTGCCCTCGTGGCTTTTTGCCAAAAATGCCAGCAGCGGGGAATCCGCAATGGTCTTTGCGATCTGCTCCGGCTCCATTTCACTACTCTCCATTCCACGGACCACAAAAAGTAGCTCCTGATAGGTGCGGATTTCCCGGATCCAGTTGAGATTCGCAACCCTCGCCATCACACCGGCCCCCAGCAGCTTCGTTTTAGCGCTTGGTTCCAGCGCCGTCAGCTCATCGCGGGTCAGCTCCCGGAAATTCCGGTTGGTGATCAAAAAGACATCGTACGCCTCGTTCCACCCGGTAAACCGGTGAACGGAGACCCCTTCTATATGAAGAATCAGGAAGGACAGCTTACGCAATTCTTCCATCACATGTTTCTGATTTTCGTCCGTTACCGTTTCATCCTTCAGCTCAGCCAGACGCGCCTTCAGGGCATCCAGATATTCCCTGTAATCAAAATTTTCCATTGCCGACAGGTAGGAGCTTTTGACAAACCTCTGATCCTCCTCCTGATAGGCCTTCCACAGCTGCGCCAAAAACGGCGGATTTCTCAAATCCCCCATGAGCAGCGCTGCATTTTTCCTGGTTTTTGCGTCCTCTGACTGCAGCAGCCCGATCAAGACGTCCTCTTTTCCCTCCACCAGGGCCGAAAGCTTCCTCCGCTCTCCATTGTCCTTGATCACCTGTCTGATTTTACTGAGATTTTGTCTCTCTTCCTGTCCATTTTGGACCTGCTCCCATAATTCTTTTACCATAATCTCCATTCTGCGCGCCTTTAAACGCGGTGCAACTATTTTGTCTCGATGTTCACGCGCCACGCGGGCGCACTTATGGATTATATCACAGTTGAGGGGGAAGAGGTAGATTTTTTAGTGGGAACTTTGAAGTTTCCCGGAAACCGGCGCATTTCCCCATCATTCGTGCAGATATACCTTAATATCAAGTTTCAGCCAGCTGCCCCTCATCTCTTTCGCCGCAATCCTGCTTTTATGAATATAACGTAATCCATATTTAAATTCAACAGATTATCGACCCAGTATACAATTATATTAAATGTAAATTTTCACTTCCATAAATTTATCGCTTACGTTCTTTCTGAGCGTTATTATTTGGTATAAGAAAAAATACTATTACTCCCCACATTTCCACAAAAAATAAGATTTCCGCTTGTCAGAACATACTCCCTCATGTAGAATAATACTGCTGTATTCATTCAACCGTTCCAAATCAAGCGGAAATTACCGTTTTGACAACAATAAAGGAGTCTTCATCATGAGTATATTAAATGTCGAACATCTAAGCCACGGCTTCGGGGACCGGGCCATTTTCCAGGACGTGTCTTTCCGGCTCTTAAAGGGCGAGCACATCGGCCTTGTGGGGGCCAACGGGGAGGGCAAATCCACGTTTATGAACATTATTACCGGGAAGCTGCAGCCCGACGAGGGCAAGGTGGAGTGGTCCAAGCGGGTGCGCGTGGGCTATTTGGACCAGCATTCGGTGCTGGAGAAGGGTATGACCATCCGGGACGTGTTAAAGGGCGCCTTCGCCTTCCTGTTTGAGATGGAGGAGCAGATGAACCAGATCTGCGACCGCATGGGTGAGGCGGATGAGGACGAGATGAACGCCATGATGGAGGAGCTGGGCACCATACAGGACCTGCTGATGGCCCACGACTTCTACGTGATCGACGCCAAGGTGGAGGAAGTGGCCCGGGCCCTGGGGCTGAATGAGATCGGCCTGGAAAAGGACGTGACGGATTTGAGCGGCGGACAGCGCACCAAGGTGCTGCTGGGTAAGCTGCTGTTGGAGAAGCCGGACATTCTGCTGCTGGACGAGCCCACCAACTATCTGGACGTGCAGCACATCGAATGGCTGAGGCGCTACCTTCAGGAATATGAGAACGCCTTCATCCTGATCTCCCACGACATTCCCTTCCTCAACAGCGTGATCAACCTGATCTATCACATGGAAAACCAGCGCCTGGACCGCTATGTGGGGGATTACGATAAGTTCCAGGAGGTGTACGCGGTGAAAAAATCCCAGCTGGAGGCCGCTTACAAGCGCCAGCAGCAGGAGATTGCCGAGCTGGAGGATTTCGTGGCCCGCAACAAGGCCCGGGTGTCCACCCGCAACATGGCCATGTCCCGCCAGAAGAAGCTGGATAAGATGGACGTGATCGAGCTGGCCAGGGAGAAACCCAAGCCGGAGTTCCATTTTCTCACCTCCCGGACCCCCGGAAAGCTGATCTTTGAGACAAAGGATCTGGTGATCGGCTACGACGAGCCATTGTCCCGGCCTTTAAACCTCACCATGCAGCGCGGGGAAAAGGTGGTCCTCTCCGGCGCCAACGGCATCGGCAAGACCACCTTGTTAAAGAGCATTCTGGGTCTGATCCCCTCCTTAAGCGGCAGCGTGGAGCTGGGCGATTACCTGTCCATCGGCTACTTTGAACAGGAAATGGCCCCCGGCAACACCACCACCTGCATCGAGGAAATCTGGAAGGAATTTCCCGCCTACACCCAGTACCAGGTGCGCTCCGCTCTGGCAAAATGCGGTCTGACCACGGATCACATCGAGAGCCAGGTGCGGGTGCTCAGCGGCGGCGAACAGGCCAAGGTGCGCCTGTGCAAGCTGATCAACCGGGAAACCAACGTGCTTCTCCTGGATGAGCCCACTAACCATCTGGACGTGGTTGCCAAGGAGGAATTAAAGCGCGCTTTGAAGGAATACAAGGGGAGCATCCTACTCATCTGTCATGAGCCGGAGTTTTACAGCGGCCTGGCCACCACGGTGTGGGATTGCCGCGAATGGGCCCTGCGCCTGTCATAACCGCTTTTATCCAAATAAATTCTGATCAAAAAGCCCGAAGGCCCCGCCTGAGGGCTTTATCTCACAGGTTATCTCCCGGCCGGTGGACGGATGGAAAAAGGTCAGCTTCCTGGCGCACAGGGCCAGCGGCTGCCTGGGCCCGCGAACCGCTCCAGGCCCGCCGACTCTGTACTTCATGCAGCTCCCGGCAGTCCCGGGATCTATACGGTTCCCGCCAGCACCATTTTCAGGGGCTTTCCCCTGGTCCTCGCCAAATCCACATTCCCCGGCTCCTGCACGTTTTCCACTGACCAGCGAATTTCCATACCGGTTATCCCCAAACAGCGGCGTTCCATGTCCGGCCATCTGGACCCGTATCTGGTGGTAGCGGCCGGTCATTAACTCTATATCCAGCAGAGACAGCTCCATTTCCGGATTTTCCGCCATCCATCTCCCCGCTTTTACCGTGCTCAAAACCCGGTAAGTAAGCTCCGCCCGCTTCGCGCCGTCCACAGAGTTATCCACAATTTCAGAACCGCTATTTCCCTGATTTTTCAACAGATAATCCACATAGGCCCCCTGGTTATCCACAGGTTTTCCACAAACCACGGCGGCATAAATTTTCCGCATTTTTCCCTCTTGAATCTGAGCGCTTAAGTTTGCGGCGGATTTTTGGTTTTTGGCATAAACCATCACGCCGCGGACCGGCTTGTCCAATCTGTGGATAACTCCCACATATGGTGGATGGTTTGTGGATTTTGGGGAAGGGGTTGGTGATAACTTGTGGATATGTGTGCGAATCCGGCTCACCATATCCGGCTCAAAGCCCCGGGCGGACTGAGATTCCATTCCCGCCGGCTTTTCCACAACAATCACATCAGAATCTTCATATAATACGGTAATCATCGTTCCTCCTTCGTTTTCGGTACAAATACTTGTAAACACTCCGACGGTCTGTCTTTCTGACCGAAAACACCGGTCAGGCTGCTTCGGATGTCCATCCGACGCGAAAATTGGTTCCGGAGAGTGTTTACATGCACACTTGGCGTGCCTTGCGGCACCAATCTTCCCGTCGTCCGAACTGATATGAAAAATACTTTGATTGTAAAAGTATTTTTTCAAAAGTCTTGCATAATTTTCCCGGCTGGTGTATAGTATAAAATATAAGACAACATAGTTTCCATTACTACATATCAAAGTTATTGATATTTTCCCTCTGGTGACAGAGAATCGACATTAAGACAGGGAGGTTGATTTTTATGAAGACACACATCAAACAGGGCGTAAGCCGGATCAAGGACCCGGGCAGCGCGATCACCCATTTCATCGCCATGGTGTTAGCCATCTGCGCCACCGCTCCCCTGCTGCTGAAAGCGGCCCGCGAACCGGACCACGTGCATTTTATCTCGCTCATGATCTTTATCCTGAGTATGATCGGCCTTTACGCCGCCAGCACCATTTATCACAGCCTGGATATCTCACCCAAAGTCAACCAGCTTCTGCGCAAACTGGACCATATGATGATCTTCATCCTCATCGCCGGCACCTACACTCCGGTATGCATGATCGTGCTGGGTGACAAGACCGGCTGGATCCTGCTTGGTCTGGTCTGGGGCATTGCCATTGTGGGCATCATCATCAACGCCTGCTGGATCACCTGCCCCAAGTGGTTCTCTTCCCTGATTTACATCGCTATGGGCTGGGTGTGCATCCTGGCGTTCACCAAGATCGTCAGCTCCCTGTCTCCGGCCGGCTTCGCCTGGCTTCTGGCGGGCGGCATCATCTACACCGTGGGCGGAGTCATCTATGCCCTAAAGCTGCCGTTCTTCAACTCCAAGCATAAGTATTTCGGCTCCCACGAGATCTTCCACCTGTTCGTCATGGGCGGAAGCCTGTGCCACTATGTGTTGATGTACCGGTTTGTGGCGTAAATCAATACATGCTTTATCATACCATGGGCGACTGGGGAAATCCAGGGGCATGGAGAAAAATGCGCGTGGGGCGGGCCGTGGAAGCGGCCTATTGCACTCAATACATGAAGGCGCCTGTCATGGGAACGTTTCGATTCCCATGGCAGGCGCCTTCCGCTTTCTCACCCATTTGCACTTCTATCCATCTTTCCCGTCACAGCCCGTAAATGTCCGCAATGTCCAGATTTAAGTACCGGTTCTCCCCGGCCTGGTACTCCTTCTTGTTTTTCGGATTATTCTCGTGTACCATAACCGTGTCGTCCCCGCATTTCGCCTCGTAATACTGATAGGACCCCATAAATGTGGACAATGTCAGCTCCACCGGGATCAGCCCCTGCTCCGCAATATGGCAGGCCTCCGGACGGATTACCAATGTGCACGGATCGCCTGTCTTGCCCTCGCCGCCGTATTCCACATCGGGCACGATCTCGCCGTTGAGGCAGACATCGATATGATCTCCTTCCCGGCACCGGATCTCCCCTTTAAGGAAATTGGCAGTTCCCAGAAAGCTGGCCACAAACAGATCCCTGGGGTGGTAATACACCTCCTTGGGAGATCCCACCTGTATGATACGCCCATTCTTCATTACCACGATGCGGTCGGACATACTCATGGCCTCAGACTGGTCATGAGTCACATAAATAGCAGTGATTCCCAGCTTTTTCTGGATTTTGCGGATCTCTGTGCGCATCTGCACCCGCAGCTGGGCGTCTAAGTTGGACAGCGGCTCATCAAATAACAGCACCCCGGGCTCCATCACCAGAGCGCGGGCCAGGGCCACGCGCTGCTGCTGGCCGCCAGAGAGCTGGTTGATGGCCCGCTTTTCCAAACCGGTCAGACCAACCAGCTTTAAAATCCCCTCCAGCTTGTCCTGAATCTCCTGGCCGGAGAGCTTTTTCAGTTTTAAGCCGTAAGCAATATTATCCCACACATTATAGTTTGGGAACAGCGCGTAGCTCTGGAATACCATAGCCGTGTCCCGCTTATCCGGTGACATCTGGTTGATCCGCTCATCTCCCAGGAAAATGTCCCCTGCGGTTGGGCGCTCGAATCCCGCGATCATACGCAGCGTAGTGGTTTTCCCGCAGCCAGACGGGCCCAGCAGCGTGATGAATTCCCCCGGCTCAATGGTAAGGGAAACATCGTCCACCGCGCGCATTTCCTTCTCATGCAGCCCTCTTCCCGGGAACACCTTTACCAGATTCTTGATTGTGACACCCTTTGAGCTCATAGCTTCCCCTCCTTAAAACACATCGATATCATCTCTGCTGACTCCCATTTTTTCCAAAACCGCGTACATAATTCCCACTGCCACGAATACGATCACCACCAGCACCGTGGAAAGCGCGGACGCGTAACCCATCAACCCCTTGTCCACGTACTGCATTACACGTACCGTCAGCAGGCTGTAGTTGGCTGAAACCAGGAATACCACTGCACTGACCGCGGTCATGCTCTTGATGAACCCAAACACCAGGCTGCTGAAAAATGCCGGTTTGATCAGAGGAATGGTGATTGTGCGGAATACCGTAGCTGAGTTGGCCCCCAGATCCGCGGCCGCTTCCTCGATGCTGGGATCAATCTGCCGCAGAGCCGCCACACCGGAGCGGACGCCCACCGGCAGCCTTGTCATCACCAGCACGATCACCAGAATCGCCAGGGTATTGGTCAGCACCAGCGGCTTGGTGTTAAAACTCAGAATATAACCCAGGCCGAATACAGTTCCCGGTACCGCCATGCCAAGCATGGAAGTGTACTCGATCAGCGCACGCCCCCTAAAACGCTTCTGCACAATCAAATAGGCGATTACCATGGAAAGGATGCCGCAGATTGGGGAAGCCAGGACGGAGATCAGAAGCGTGTCCCGGATCGGCTTGACATCTCCGTAAGAAAAGATATACAGGAAATTCTTCAGGCTGGGCGTGTAATCCACCCCCCAGGTTTTGGAAAACGCTCCCAAAAATACAAACACGTAAAACAGAAGGATCATAAATGAGCAGAACAGGCAGACGCCATTGGCCAGAATCACGGTAGCCCAGTTGTCGATCAGCTCCTTCTCCCGGGTAGCCTTACCCGTCAACGTTACATAAGACCGCTTATCCAGCCAGGCCTTCTGAATCACAAAGATCACAACTGTCACAAACAGCAGAAAAGACGCCACCGCCGTACCGGTCTGCATGTCATAGTTGGCCACCGCCTGAATATAGATCTGCGACGCCAGCGTTTTATAGCCGCCCCCCAGAATCATTGGGTTTGCAAAATCTGTCACCGACTCGGTGAAGGATAATAAAAACGCGTTGGCGATACCGGACAGCAGCATTGGAATCGTAATGGATGTGAACACCTTAAACCGGCTGGCTCCCAGATTCCGGGCAGCCTCCTCCATCGAGGAGTCAAGATTCCGCATAAGCCCGGTAAACAGCATGGAAGCCATTGGAAAGAACACCATGGTCTGCACAATCACAAGCCCCTTAAATCCATAAATATCCCATTTCAGCCCCAGCAAATCATGGGTAATGATCCCCCTGCGCCCCAGAAGGCAGATGGCAGAGAACGCCAGCACAAAAGGCGGTGATATAATCGGCATAATGGTCACTGCGTTGTACAGTGACTTAAAACGGCTCTTCACCCGCACGATGGTGTAAGCAAAAATGAACCCTACCACCGTGGACGATGCGCCGCTCACCAGCCCAAGCCGCATGGTATTTCGGAAGGCCGTGAGAAAATTCGTGTTGTGGAACAGGGCGATATACGAGGAAATGCTGATTTTGCCCTCACCGTCCACAAAACTATTCTTTAAGATGGAGATCAACGGATATACGATAAACAGAAGCAAGACCAGAATCACAAAGGCGATTGTGGCCGTCAGAATCGGATCCTGCAGCCTTCTGCGGCGTGAATTCACATTCAAAGACATTCCCTCCCTTTTCCATCTGACCCGGAACAACCGGCGTCCTATTGCATTTCATAATGGAAGAAGCGTGGGATGCTTAAGACGCATCCCCGCTTCCTCTCTTGATTCTAACGACCGGTCATGTCAGCCCACTTTGTCTGAAATTCCTCCTTGTGGGAACCAGCCCAGGCGGTGTCATACGTGATCGTCTTGGCATCGGAAATCTGTTCGGTCTCCTTCGGATTCTTAGCGCCGGGTGCGGTCAGGAACTGGAACGCACCATACTGCTGGCCGATCTCCTGGGCCTCAGGCGTCAGCGCCCAGTCGTAGAACATACGGGCTGCTTCCTGATCCGGACCATCTTTTAAAATAGCCATGGCTCCTGTCTCATATCCAGTTCCCTCCGACGGAGTGGTGACAACCAGAAGATCCTCAAACCCCTCCAGCTGGTTCTTAATCGCATCGTGAGCAAAGCAGATTCCAACGGCAACCTCGCCGATCTTCACATCGTTAATGCAGCCGGATCCACGCTCAGTATACTGGAACACATTTTCATCCAGGGCCTTGGCGTAATCCCATCCCTTCTCCTCGCCCATAAGCTGGAGAATGCTGGCCAGAATTACATAGCCGGTGGAGGAGGCGGTAGGACTTGCCATCTCAATCTCCCCCTTTAACTTAGGATCGAGCAAGTCTGCCCAGGACTTCGGGGGATCGATGCCAAGCTCCTTGCAGCGGTCCACATTACTCACAAATCCCACATACCCAATGTACGTGCCCACCCAGTAGCCGTCCGGATCCTTATACTTCGCCTCGATCTGTTCAGCGTTGGGAGAGTTGTACTGCGCCAGCAGTCCTTCTTCCTTCCCCGTGATATGGGAGTCGCAGGGGCCTCCCCACCAAATACTGGCTGTTGCGTTGTCTTTTTCCGCCCTTACCCGGGCTAAAATCTCGCCGCCGCCCAGCACAACGCACTGGGTCTTGACGCCTGTAGCCTCCTCAAAGGCTTTAATGGTGGCCTGAGTCTGATCCTCAAACACTGCGGAATAGATGGTGAGCTTTAAATCGTCCCGCTTTTCGCCTTCCTCCGCGGTCTTACTCTCCGCGGCCGGCATACCGGCTTCTGTACTCTCCGCCTTGGGTGCCTCGGTCTTCGTCTCAGCCTCCGTCTTGGCTGGTTCAGACTGCGCACTTCCGCCACAAGCCGTAAGGCCTGCCCCCATAGCAGCTGCCAACAAGAGTGACAACACTTTTTTCCTCATACCAAATCCTCCTTCTTTAAACTTATAATTTAACCAACCGCCCCTTTACACAGCGGCTAAGCTCTCCGGGTGTGTTTTGAACCAGCATACGAACATATGCATAATGATCATATGAATATCTTCGATCTGCTCGTAACTCTCCAAATGCGCCACCAGAGACACATCCGCAAACGTCCTGATCTTTCCCCCATCATATCCGCTTACTGTAATAATGCGCCCCTTTTTTTCCATGGCATACTCACAAGCCCGCACCAGGTCCGGCGAATTGCCGCTGGCGCTGATTGCCAGCAGCACGTCTCCCTCATCCATCAGGTTGATCAACTGCTGCCGGAATATTTCGTCAAACGCCACATCGTTGCCGAACGCTGTAATTTTTTCCACATTATCGCTGAGGGAAATCATACGGAAACGCGGCCTGGACGGATCCGGCACCGCATTCTTGCCAAAATCGCACACAAAGTGGTTCGCCGTTGCTGCACTGCCTCCGTTGCCCACGCAGAAAATCTGTTTTCCGTTCCGATATGCCCCGCTTAGTATTTCGACTGCCCGGCAAAACGCGTCCCGGTCCAGACTCCCAAAAGCATTGCCTAGATCTTTCCAGTAATTGTCAAAAAATTCATGTTCCATCCTTCTCTCCTTTACCCTGAATAGGTGAGACGAGCGCCTCCACCGCCACACCGATTACGTGGGCAAGGACCAGATGCATTTCTTCCACCCGCGTTACCTCATCGGACTGGACACCCACCCACAGATCGCACATGGTTTTGAGCTCCCCGCCTCTTCTTCCGGTAAAGCCAACTGTAAGCATCCCCATCTGCTTGGCCTGCTCCACCGCGGCCACACAGTTTCCGGAGTTACCGCTGGTACTAAATGCCCACAACATGTCTCCTGGTCTGCCGAAGGCTGCCAGCTGCCGGGAAAAGATATCCCTAAAGCCATAATCGTTGGCAATGGAAGTAATAGCTGCCGTGTTATCAGTGAGGGCCAGCACCGGATAGTTCTCCCGGTTCCAGTTTTTCATATGACAGATCAGGTCGTTGGCAATGTGGGAAGCCGTGGAGGCGCTCCCCCCGTTTCCACAGACAAAGATCCGTCTGCCAGCTTTGATGACACGGGCAGACTCCTGAATGCAGTTCTGCACCGGCTCTGCTCCGCATTGGCGCTGCATTTTCAAAACACCCTCCAACTCCTCTAATGCGCTCAGCCAAGTATACTCCACTTTAATTTGGTCTCCCCTTTCTATGTACTCCCGTATGCAGCGGACAATCTGTTCGCAAGAAACCGTTCCAAGGTCTGTCACATCCACCGCAATCGTGTGCCCGATGGCCACATTGTAATTACGCTCCCGCAGAAGGCGGCAATAATCATCATAACCGGGAACCGCGTCGTATACTGTCGGTTCCGGGGATCCGGCTTCATCCCTATGATAACAATTCACCAGATGGCCTCTGTGCCGATCCTGTCTCTGATCCCGCTGGCGTTCTCTGTGATAGATTGTCTGAATATCACCGTAAAGATAGAGCGTCACCGCCCGGTAAGCATATTCGTCCACCAGCTTCTGCAAGCGTAACCTGTGCCGCTGGAAAAACGGATACTCAATCAGAATATTCCGGGCACATCTCATCCGCCCGCGAAGAGTCAGATAGAACTCCTCCAGACCGAGCCGGTTCACCTCCTCCTTCTGCTCTGCGTTGTCAAAACCGTACCGGTCAAAATTCTTCTCCTTGATTTCATCATAAGAAATAATCTCAATATCTCCCAGCTCCCGTTTGATCTGGGCCGCAATATAGCTTTTTCCAGTTCCCGGACTTCCTGTGATAATAATGATGATTCGATTCACGCCCACTCCCGCCCCCTTATAATAGCTATGAAAGGCGGCTCACAAGCCTAATCTTGTTCTGGATGACTTCCTTCATGGCCAGGTTACATCGAATCATCAGATCCCTGAGAGAGTCGTCCGGCTCCGCGCTGCCAAATACCTCCTGAGCCGCCCGCACCCAGGCCACGTTTAGCTCGGTGCCAAAGTTCAACTTGTACATGCCCAGGTCAATCAATCGTCCCAGTTCCTCCTCCCGGACCCCGGTGCCTCCGTGCAGTACCAACGGAATATCAACTGCGCGGTGTATCCGTTCCAGGGCCTCCAGGCTGATGGCTGTCTTGTCCTTGTACTGCCCGTGGTGGGTTCCGATAGCAATGGCCAGGGCATCTACGCCGGTTTTTTCCACAAAAATGCGGGCTTCTTCCGGGTCCGTGTAAGGATAGGGGGTGACTACCTTTCCGCGACCCACAATCCCCAGCTCAGCCTCAATGGAAGCTCCGGCAGCCCGTGCCATATCCACCGCCCTGCGGGTCACCCGGATATTTTCCTCCAGTGAAAGCTGTGAACCGTCGATCATGACGGAGGAAAAACCACCGTCCAAAGCCGCCTGTATATCCTCCAGCTTCCGAGAGTGATCCAAATGGAGCGCCACCTTGATCTCCTTCTGTTCCGCAATCTCCCGCACAATGGACGCCAGCAGGCTAAAACCAATATATTTTGCCGTGGAAACCGACACTTGCAGGATCACCGGCACCTTAAGCTCTACTGCCGCTTGGATCATCACCGGCACTACTTCCAGCGCATGGATGTTAAAAGCGCCCACACCGTTTTTCCCTCTTCTGGCTTCGTCCAGAAGCGGTATCATTGTCTCATACACAGCAAACTCCCCCATTTCCACGTTTTTTCCTTTTCGATATAATTAGTATACACACCCCTTTGTGCAATGTCAATAGTTATTTCGTTTTCGATAAAACTAAATTTGACAAATTGTCGGCAGCTGATCTATAATGGTACCAGATCGATTGACAAATATAGCAAGCGGAGGCAGTATAATTATGAAAACCCTGGTAGAACAAAGGAAAGACCAGAAGAGGAACCAAATTCTCAGCCTCATCCGTCACAGCAATCGCCCACTCTCCCGCTTCGACATAAAAAAACTGACTACTTACAGCATGACGACCGTATCGAACACCATCACCGAGCTTTTACAGCAAGGTTTTATTTTTGAAGACATCTGCAGTGAGAACAACCGCATGGGCCGAAAACCCATTTTTCTCCATCTGAATCCAGATGGCGGATACTTCATCGGCGTTGAATTCAATATTCAAAACATGCACTGTGTAATTCTGGATTTCTGCGGAGAACTTATCTATGAAACTTCCTGCGCTACAACCACCTACACCTCCGTTTACCAGTTCATCGACCGGCTGGAAGGGCAGATTAAGGGGTGTTTTTCTTTTCTGGGGAGCCGTCAGGAAAAAATACTTGGAGTAGGGCTGGGGATGCCCGGCTATATTGATATTGAAAAGGGAATCGCGCTGCACTATGCCTATATTGATGACTGGGTCGACATTCCCATCATCAATATCATGGAGGAGCGCCTGTCTCTGCCGGTTTACATCATCAACAACGTGAGCACCATGGGGCTGGCCTTCAAGTGGCTGAACCAGTACCGGCAGAAGGACGATTTTGTGTTCGTCTCCATCCGTACTGGCGCCCGCAGCATCTTCTTTGTCAACGGTGAGCCTTACCTTGGAAAAAACTGCAGTAGCGGTGAGCTGGGACACCTGAAGATCCCCTATTGCAATAAGTTATGTGAATGCGGGCAGCGAGGCTGTCTGAATACCGAGGTATCCGTTCTCTCCATCCGAGACAAGATTCTGGAGGGCATTCGCGAAGGGAAGTTCAAACGCATAGCTGAGCTGGCCGATGGCGATCCTGCAAACGTTGGCGTAGACCTGCTGGTGGAAGCGGCTCTGGAACAGGATCCCGAGTCCATCTCCCTGATCCGGGAGACCGCCCAGTATCTGGGCTTTGCCCTCTCCTCGGTAATCAATCTCATTTCTCCGCCCCATATGATCATCTCCTACCGGCTATGCCGGGCAGGCGAACTGTTCCTGGAACCGCTGCGGGAGTCCATTGCCCTAAACGCGGTGCCGGAAAATGTAAAAAATATGCAGTTTTCTCCGTCCCCTTATGGTGACAACATCGGTGCAATCGGCGCAGCCACCTTGGTGCTGGAGGAAAATTTTAATGCGGTTTGTAAAGAATTCTGACCAGCCTGCGGCCAAAGGGATGGGCATATTTTCGGTTCACAGGATCCATTTTCCTGTGAATCGAAAAACAGCCGCCCTCCCAGGCAGCTGTCCCACGTCATTGATCTTTTTAATTGATCCATCCATTTTCCAATCTTTTATTGTTGCTTATTCCCCCCACCCTCAATCAACCGCAGCTTCTCCCCCCGTCTCAGCCGCTTGATCGCATACTCCCTGCGCATCGCTTCCTCCTTGGTGTCAAAGGCTTCCCAGTAGGATAACACAACGGGCCGGCGCGCCTTGGTATACTTGGCGCCCCGGCCTTCATTATGGGCTTTCACCCTCTGCTCCAGATGGTTTGTCCAACCACAGTAGAGCGTTCCGTCCGCACATGTCAATATATAGGTGTAGTTGCTTTTTTCTTCCATAATCTGTAAATCTAATCCCGTGCTGCGGTGGCGTGCTATGTAAACGGCAACGACATCCATAACCTGTCATCGCCGCCCGGAGATAAAGCGCCCCGTAATCTATTTAAAGCACCAGCTGGATGCGCACCGCATTACCATTTGATGATGCCGACTGCAGTCTCTAATATAGTATATCATAAATCCCGGAAAATGTGCATGAGGCGCGCATTTACCATTTTTTAAACGATTGACGGGGCGGGCAGGTGCTTAAAACCTGCCGCCTCCGCCTCCGTGGCTCCTACCGCTGCTGGAGGTATGGGTGGTGCTGCGGCCGCCTCCGCCCGCTCTGCCACTGGATGAGGTGGAAATCCGGGTGTGGGTGGTAAACTGCTTGACCAAAATGTCCTGTATATTGTTCATACAGAAATTTGCGCCCGCCCGGTAGGCCATCAGACCATTCTCCTTCTGGCGGCGGCTGGGCTTCATGGAATACTGGCGCATCACGCCCAGACAGGCCGAGAGCGCCACACCGGCGGCCACCGCTACGGCAAAGAGCGCCTCGTACCAGCGGATACTGTGGTATCGGCTGATCCTGCCGGTATCCGAGTCGTAATTGTACTGCCCTGACACAATGCCCTTGTCCACATAATAGGACGCGTCGCGCATGAACTGCTGTGCCGCTCCCACATAGTCCTGATCCTTGAGAAAGCTCACCACATTGGCCTTCATGGTGTCGATGCGTTTGTCCGTGAGAATCCGGATCATGACTCCGGTGGTGGAGATCCAATAATCCCCGGTGACGGAGCCCGGCCGGTCCAGATAGATCAGAAACAGAACGCCGTCCGCATCCGATCCCTCCCCGAAACCGCCGTAATCGTAAAAATCGTCGGCATATTCCATCGCGGTATGCCTGCCGTCGTTGAAGGCCGTCACCACCACCAGATCAACTCCCATCTCATCCCGGTAGCTGGCCGCCATCTCTTCCAGATGAGCCCGTTCCCTTGCGTCGAACAGCCCCGCGCTGTCGAATATACGCTCCTCCGGAACCTCTTCTACAATCTTGTTTCCCGCACCGTAAACTACGGCCGGACCGGCCGCCATCGGCATGACCGGCGCAGCCAGAAGCGCCAGCACAACGCACATCACCAGAGCCGCGCAGGAAATAAGGCGCCTTTTTATTCTGCCATTTTTCGTCCCGTTTATCCCTGTCATATTATGTACCCCAAAATCAGTAGAATAATCAGCAGCGGCAAAAAGATGGATGCAAATAAAATCATCAGCTTGCCCTTGTCCACCGGCAGCTCGCCGCAGACCTTTCCAGTCTGGCCGTTCATGGCAAAATAATAAATTTTGCCGCCCTGGCGCTCCTTGTAGGTGAGGGTCCACACCGGCAGCAGCGCGTACTGCCAGAAACCTTCGGAGATCTCCGCCCTCTGGTTGGTGATCTGGACCCGGTCGTAAGCGGTTCCCTGGCTCTTCAACCCAGAGACGGCGAAATCCCGTACCTCCTGGGATACCTCGGTCTCAAAGGTATTTCGCTCCATATCCCGGTTCTCAGCCATAAATCCGGAGAGATACCCCATGGAAAACCGCTGCATCTCCCCCATCTCAAAGGGCTGGACACCGTCCACCAGGCGACGGTTGGCCTTTTTTAAGGCATTGCGCGCCACATTGTTCACTTCCACCGTTCCCTGGCGGGCGATATCGTAAATTTTAGTTTCCGTATAACGCAGATTTCCCGCCGTCCAGACCCGTAGCTTGGTCCCCTGTCCCTGCACCGACCCGTCTACCTTGCAGCTGAACAGCCAGTATGGGAAATACACGCCCGTCATGGTCTCGATCTGCTTGGGAGAGTAAAATTCCCTGGGCACGAACTTCTTTTTCGCAATCCACTGGGAAAATACCTCCTGCGCCCGTTTCCGGTCGATTTGGAAGGGGATCGCGAAATCCGGCTGATAGGTACCCGTCAGCCTGCCGGACAGCACCACCGGATTGTGGCAGTAGTAACAGAAGGTAGCTGCCGTGGTGGCGTCCGTCACGATCTCCGCACCGCAGCTGGGGCAGGTGTAGAGCATCGCATCGCCCTGGTAAGCCGCATCCTGCGCGTATCCGTCTGAATCCGCCCCCGGTTCCCAGACAGCTCCGCCGGAAAATGCGTCCGCGGCCCCGGGGGCGGCGTCTCCAGCTCCGGCGCTCCCGGCCATCGCTCCTCCGGTCCCAGCGCTCCCAGCCATCGCTCCTCCGGCCACGGCACCTCCAGCTATCGCACCTCCAGCACCGGCCATCGTACCTCCGGCCCTGGCACTCCCGGCCCCAGCGCTCCCGGCCCCAGCTCCTCCGCCCAACGCCCCTTCGGCCTCCATCCCCGTCGGAACGGCCGTATCCGATGCCGCCGCGGGTGCCAGGGCGTCCAGCTCCTCCTGGGAGAAGCTGGACTGGCAGTATTCGCAGTGATATTTCTGGGTGGACGGGTCAAACAGCAGCCCGCCGTCGCAGTTCGGGCATTTATAGGTAATTGTCGCCATGTTCGAATTGTCCCCCTGTGTCTGTTATGACCTGGGCTTTCCGCACTCGCTGCAGAATTTCCCTGTATTCTGGGTACCGCAGCTGCAGACCCAAGACTCGCTCACCGGGCGCGGGCTGCCGCACTCGCTGCAGAACTTGCCGTGATTTTCATTCTGACAGCGCGGGCAGATCCATCCTGCTGGATGAGACTCCGCCTGAGCCCCAGCCTGGCCGGGTACCGGCTGTCCCTGGCCCGCCTCCGGCGCACCGCCCTCTCCCGGCATCCCGGCCCCAGGCGCTCCGGCCATCCCAGCCCCAGCCGCTCCGGCCATCCCCGCTCCAGCCGCTCCAGCCATCCCGGCCCCCGCCGCCCCTGGCATCCCGGCGTTTCCAGCTGCTCCCGGCATCCCCTGCCCGTACGGCATCCCGGCCGCTCCGGCCGCTCCGGCATCCCCTGCCCATAAGGCATCCCTGCCGCGCCCTGCCACTGTCCGCCGGGCATCTGGTTCATCTGCATCTGGGCCATGTTGGTATTGGAGGCCGCCCCCATGAAGCTGCCGGAGGACTGCATTCCCATCCCCATGCCCATAAAGCCCGCCAGCGCGCCGTTGGCGTTTCCGCCGGCGTTCTTTAAGCCCTCGGCGATGGTGCTCTGCACATAACCCTCGCGCACCAGGGGATCGCCCATCATGGCGCCCTTGTTGCGCAGATTGATCAGCTTCTGGGACTCCTCGTCGTAGGAGATGCTGGCGATTCCCACCGCCTGGATCTCCATACCGCGCAGTTTGTTCCACTCCTCGTCCAGGGTGTCGGACATATAGCGGCCCAGCTCCCGACTCTTGGAGGTCACAAAGGAAATTCTGGTGCCATCCGCAGCCATCTGGTTGATGGAGGTCTGCAACGCCTCCAGGAACTCGGACAGGTACTGGGAATTGATGTTCTCGATCTCCACCCGGTCCGCGTTCTTCGGAATGACCTCGGCATAGAATTTAAGGGGATCCGTCACCTTGATGGAATAGGTGCCGTGGGCCCGCAAAAACAACTCCGCGTTGTAAAAATTGTCAAAATAGTTAACCGGGTTGCGGGTGCCGAACTTGATGCCCTTGATCTCCTGAAGGTTCACATAAAACACCTTCTGAACCCCGGGTGTGATTCCGCCGAAGCGCACGCGGTTGAAGGACTCGGCCAGCGCCTCCCCGAACTGCCCGTTAAACAGCGATGGCAGGGAAGAATTGTTCACCGTGTAATACCCTTCCTCCGCGGTGTAGTCCACCACCTTGCCGCCGTCCACCAGCATCATAAACTGGTTGGGGTACACGTGGATCACAGAGCCGTTGGTCACGGTATCGCTGCTCCCCTTCACGTTGGAGCCGCGCCCCTGTCTCACCTGCACGCCCCGCACAAACACGGTCTGGTCGCCCATGTCATCGGGTTCCACCACCTCCAGCCACTGATCGCCAAAGGCTCCCCCAATCGCCGACTTTACTGATTTGATAATTCCCATAATCTATATTCCCCTTTCTTTCTGAATCATCCTTTTCACTCTGCCCGTCCCGCTCAACCGCGTTTTTTCCGCCTGCGCCGGATCGGGTTCACAAACCATATAGCTAAGGCCAACAGGCAGGCGGCCACCGCCAGCTGCAGCACGATGCTGATCAGCACCCAGTTCTCCATCACCCAGCCCTTCTGAACGATCCCAAAGGCCTTGCACAGCTTGTCGACGCCGCTTCCGCTGCCCGCCTGCCCGCTGATAATGGCGTAAAATGTGGCTGCCGGGTTCATCAGCAGCAGATAGACAAAATTCCCGGACGTGGGCTGCTGCTGCGCCCTGCCGATGCCGTAGGTGATAGCGTAGCTGTTAATCCGACCGGCGGAAAGTCCCAGCACAAACCGGTTGACAAAGTAGGTTCCCCCCACAATGCTCACCAGCACCCCGTAGGTCAGCACGGTGGACAGTGTGGAGCGTTTGAAGGCCGAGGAAAAGCAGATTCCCAGGCTGCCCGCAAACAGCGCCACCGCCGTATAACAGAGAAGCAGGGCCACCACATCTATGGGGGTGATCCCGCCGAATACAAACACCATCATAATCGCCGGAAAGCTGGAGATAATCAGCAGAAGCAGCGTGCTGAGGGCGCTCATCAGCTTCCCGTTCACAATCTGCGCCGGCGTCATCTGGGTGGTCAGCATGAGCTCCAAAGTCTGGCGCTCCCGCTCGCCGCTGATACTGGAAGCCGTCACCGCCGGCACGATGAAGGTCAGCAGTATAAACTCAATAGTGGCGACGAACTCGTACATCTCCATAAAACTGCTGTACTGGATGGTGGCCGTGGCCTTGACCTGGGAAACCACCGAGTACATGTTCATCAGCGCTACCGCGCAGAGGATGCCGTTAAATACCGTCAGGATCAGCGGCAGGCGCAGGCTTCGGGAATTGACCCGGGTTTCCCGCTTATAAACCGGATTCTGCTTCATAAGATAACACCGACCTCTCTTCCTCCCGCTCCGTCAGCTGCATAAAGACGGATTCCAGGCTTCCTGTCTCGCGGACAAAACCGTTGACCAGCACCTCCGCGTCGATCAGCTGCTGCAGCAGCATGGCCTCGTCCTGCTTGTCGCCCATAAACCGGACGCAGATTTCATTTTCCCGCAGGGAAATGGTCTGCACGCAGGGGTGGCTTTTCAGCACGTTTAACGCCTGCTCCCGGTTGCTGTAAACCGAAATCACCAGGGGATTGGAGGCGTTCACCCGGGTCAAAATGTCCTGGATATTGCCCTCCAGCACCAGCCTTCCCTGGTCCAGTATCCCGATGTCCGTGCAGAGCTCCGACAGCTCGGAGAGCACATGGGAGCTGATAAAAATCGTCCGCCCGGACTCCTGTAAATCTTTTAAAATCTCCTTGAATTCGAACCGCGTCCTTGGATCCAGGCCCGAGGTGGGCTCGTCGAGGATGAGGATTTCCGGATCGTGGATCAACGCCCGGGCCAGGCACAGCCGCTGCTTCATTCCCCGGGACAGTCCGTCCACGTAGAAATCCAGCCGGTCCTCCAACCCCACCTGTTCCAGCAGGGCCGTATACCGCTTGCGCGCCACCAGCCCGTCCATGTTGTAGCAGGAGGCGAAAAATTCCATATACTCGGACACGGTCAGATTGTCGTAAACGCCGAAGAAATCCGGCACATACCCGATCATTTTCTTAAGCCTGGCCGGGGAGGCAAGGCCGTCCTCCCCGCCGATCATCACGCTCCCGCCGTCCGCGCCCAAAAGTCCGGCCATGATCTTGATGGTGGTGGTCTTTCCCGCGCCGTTGGGGCCCACGAAGCCGTACAGAGCGCCGTCACGGACCGTCATATTTAAGCCGTTCAGGGCATGGTATTTTCCGTAAACCTTGTGCAGATCCCTGATTTCCAGCATCACTTGTTCCTCCCTATCACCGTCAGAATGGGCAGTATGATGTTCCAGCTGTAATCCTCCGGGTTGGTGTACACGTATTTCACCGTCAGCGTGTTGCCCGGGGACAGATACGGTTCCAGCGCATCCCGGCCGTATTCCTCCACACTGATGTCCATGGGGTCGTAATTGCCGGTATCATAGTTGTAGAAATAGATATTTCCCACAAAGGGAACCGTGTAATTGTAGCGCAGGCTCTGGATCACCTTGTCGGACAGCTGGTGGAAATCCACCCGCTCCACCTCGGTGTCGTTGCCCAGATAATACTCCAGAATCAGAGGTGTCACGCCGTACATCGTGTTGCTCCTGGCGTAATACTCGCCGCTGAGCACATTCGGATTCTTCTGCAGCCCGGAGCGGTAAACCAGTCCGTCCTTCTCATAATCCACCTTCACCGAGGAGGTGATCAGCGTGGAACCGTAGGTCTCATAGCCCTTCTTTGCCAAAAATCCGCCGCCCTGCTGATTCTGGCTGAATCCCACCACACGTGCCTCGGAGTGGTAGCCGGTCAGATAATTTCCAATATAGAAGGTCAGCAGGTTGGTGCGCTCCAGAGCGTGCACGTACTCGGCGTCGTTTAAATCGCCCTCCCGGTACCGGGAGGCGCCGGTGATCTGCTCCGCCATGGGATAGCCGAAGTTCATGACGCCGAACACCACCTCGCGGTTGTCCAGCTCCACCGTCTCGCCCGCCTCCATGTGGCCCACCATCACCATCTGATTGTACATCAGAACCGCCACATCGTCCACCGGGTGATTGTAGCCGTTGGTCAGAGTCCCGGAGACCGTCCCGTCAAAACAGTGAATCTCCCCGGTGAACCCCTCCTTGCCGGTATTCTCGGTCTTGCGCTCCATCTGGAAATACAGCGGGACAAAAGCCCCAACGTTCCTGGCGCTGACCCGGGTGGCGGTCTGGTCGAACCGCAGGTTCACATCCGGCTCCTCGGCGCCGGTGAATTTGGGCATCTGCATATTTCCATAGTACGTGTCGTAGTAGGCGCTGCGCGTAATGGGCTGCACCATGTACGAGGGGTCCAGCTCCACGGAGTAGGGCTTGTTGTACGGAGCCTGCATATTGATAAAGGTAGTCTCCACAATGTTGTCCTCATCCATGTCCTTGATGGTGGCGTAGGTGAAAAACGGACCGTTAAACCGGGTGGTAACGCCCATGAAATACACCATACCCGTACAGCACAGGGCCAGCAGAATCACCGCCCGCGGATAATACCTGCGCAGCCCCCGCTGCTTTAAGAAGAAGTACAGGCCCGGACCCACCAGGGCCACATAAGCCAGCGCCGCCATGGTGTAAAGCCCCACCTTGGGCAGCCGGTTGATATCCCCCGTGTTGATCAGGCTCTGAACCGACCAGTATTGGCTGGAGTTGGTGCCGTCCGAGGAGCTGACCAGATAGTTGATCCGGTCCTCCCCCAGAAGGGAGGAAAATAAATTGTCCACGTAGGAGACATTTTCCTGGCAGAAGGCCTCAATGTCCACAAAATCGTAGATGGCAGCGCCCACCAGCCCGTTGTCCACCGTGACGGAGGTCAGCACCGACAGCTCGTCGCTGGAGAGCACCTCGCTGGCTCCCAGCATGTAGACGTCCGTGCATTTCAGGGGAATGGTCGCCCCCTTGGGGCTGTCCTTGGCAAACTCCACTCCCATGTTGATCTCCTGCAGATCCGCCATGGGCAGGGGAGCCAGCAGCAGGTCGTCGCCGAAGGCCCGCATCACGTCCTCCGCCCGCTCTCCGGTTCCCAGAAGCAGCACGCCGCCCTTGGACACCCACTCCCACACCGCCTTCACCTGGTCGCCGCTCAGGGTCCCGGTGTCAAAATTGGAGATCAGCAGCACATCCAGCTGATCCAGCTCCATCTCCTGGGAGGGCAGGGTCCGCGCGGACATTTCAATGGTCCGGGTGCGCAGGGTGCTGTAGTTGACGCCCACTCCGTTTAAATACTGAAGGCGGTCCGGCGTGTCGCTCAAAATGCCCACAAACAGCTCCGCGGTCTCCATGCTCACGTTCAGCTTCAGGCGCTTGCTGGCCGCCTCCCGGCCTTCCTGGTCCATAACCTTCACATACATCTGGTCGATGCGGGCGCCCAGGGAAATACTCATATCCTTGGCAAAGCTCTCCCCCGCCTCCAGGTTAAGCGGATACTCATAGCGGTACAGCTCATAGTCCGATTCCATGGTAAACACAGAGAGCGTGCCCGAAAATGGAGCGCCGCCCGGGTTTTCAATGCGGATTTTTAAGGGGAGGTAGCGCCCGCTCTTGGCGGTTCCCTGATATCCGTAAACCACATCCAGTTGAAGCTGCCCTCCGTCCAGGCCCTCCGCTCCGCCGGCAGTCTGCGCCACAGCCGGAAACGCGGCCAGGATGCACAAAAGCAGGCCAGCCAGAATACCGGCGGCCCGGATGCGTCTTCCCTGCGACAATATCCGAATTCTTCCCATCATTTCCTGTTCTCCCATAACGCGATTAGCTGAATGCGTCCGGGACGCTTCCTCGCATCCCCGGAGCAACAATCAGCTAATCGTCCCAAAATTCTCTTTATTTACATCAAAATGCACCTGCAGCTTCACCGTGAACACGGTTCCGTTCAGATCGCTGGTCACGCCGATGGTTCCGCCGTGCATGTCCACGATCTCCTTGGCAATGGCAAGCCCCAGCCCCGTGCCTCCGGTGCTGCTGGACCTGGACCGCTCCACGCGGTAAAACTTGTTGAAGATGAGAGGCAGCTCATCCGGCGGGATCACATACCCGTAGTTTGTCACAGAGACCGTCACCACTTCCTCTCCGGCAAAGATCTGAACCAGCACCCGCTTTCCGTCCGCGCCGTACTTGATTGCGTTTCCGATCAGGTTGTCGAACAGCCTGGCCAGCAGATTCCCGTCCGCGGAAATCATCTTCGCCGGAACGTTGCTCTGCAAGTCGTAGGACAGGTTCTTCTCCGCAAAGTTGGGGTAAGCCTCCTCCAGAAGCTGTCCCAGGAGCTTCACAAGATCCAGCTGGGCCACGTGCATGGACATCTTGCCGTAGTTGAGCTTGGTGAAGCCGAACAGGTCCTCGATCAGCTTCTCCAGGCGTTTGGACTTGCCGTAGGCGATCTCTATGTATTTGTGCTGCATCTCCGGGTCGATCCTGGTATTCCCGGCCAGCAGCTCCAGATATCCGATAATGGACGTCAGCGGGGTTCTCAGGTCGTGGGCCACGTTGGTGATCAGTTCATTCTTGGTGCGCTCGCTCTCCCGCTCCTTTTCCATCAGCTGGCGGATGTCCTCGGCCATCTTGTTTAAATTGGCCGCCATGCTGGAGAACTCGTCGTCCCCGATCACGTCGATGGTGGTGTTCAAATCCCCCTCGGAAATGTTCTGAATGGCATCCGAGATGTGGCTGATGTAGCGGATGGAGGGCTCCTGCAAAAGCAGGAAGGTCACGGAGAAGAGCAGGATTCCGCTCACCACGTAGACCAGCACCACCGCCGCATTCATGGAAAGGAGCAGCTCCGCCAAGCGGTTCAGCTTCCCGGCGTCCTCCATGTAGCGGGCGATCATCGTCATGTTCGCCACCACGAACACTTCCACCAGACAAGTGATGATCGCGCTGTAAACGATATTGGTCACCACACGGGTGTGGTAACGCCTGCTCATATCACTTTTCAATTTTGTATCCTACTCCCCACACTGTCGTAATGATTTTGCTCTGTCTGGTGTCCTCCTTCAGCTTACCTCTCAGCCTTCTGATATGTACCATAACGGTATTGTTCGCCTCGTAGACCTTCTCGTTCCAAACCTTCTCGAAGATCTCGTCCGTGCTGAACACCCTGCCGGGGTTGGAGGCCAGGAGATAGAGAATGTCGAACTCGATGGGGGTGAGCTTGATCTCCTCGTCGTCCACGATCACCTTGTGGTTGTCCTTGTTGATCACCATACCCTTGATGGTGATCTCGTTGTTGGCCTGCTCTCTGGAACCGCTGTTGGGGTTTAACTGGGTGTAGCGGCGCAGCTGGGACTTCACCCGGGCGGTCAGCTCCAGGGGGTTGAAGGGCTTCACCACGTAATCGTCGGCCCCGGTCCCCAGGCCCAGGATCTTATCTAAGTCCGTGGACTTGGCGCTGAGCATGATAATCGGGATGTTGTTGTTCTCCCGGATCTTCTTGCACATCTCAAGGCCGTTCATACCCGGCATCATGATGTCAAGCAGCACCAGGTGGATCTCCTCCTTCTCCAGAATCTCCAGACCTCTGGCCGCGTTCTCAGCCTTGAATACTTTATAGCCATCGCTCACCAGATAGATTTCAATCAGATCCGCGATTTCTTTCTCGTCGTCAACTACCAGAATGTTAATATCGGGCATGTCGCTCCTCCTCTTATGTTAAATGTTATATTCACATTAATTAACATTCTATCACAAGATGCTGTGATTTTCCTTACTTTTTTCATGAGAAATAGTGGGAAATTCTGTTACGGCGGGAAAAAACAGGCCCTCCCGGAGCCCCTGCCCCGGCGGCCCGTTCCATTCACGAAAAAATCCGGGAATAAAATCCCGGATTTTCCTTTATTTTCCAAATATACTATTTAATGCCGGACGTCACAAAACTGGACACGAACTGCTTCTGGAAAATGCAGAACATGACGAACAGCGGGAACATGACCAGCAGAGTGGCCGAAGTCACCAGAGCCCACATGGGGCCGGAATCGTTGGCTTTGGCGAAAAGGACCAGCCCCATGGTCAGGGGGCGCTTCTCCGGCGAGTTGATCACGATCATGGGCCAGAGGAAGTTGTTCCAGTGGGTGCTGATGGAGCAGATGGCAAAGGAAATGTAAGCCGCCTTGCTGCACGGAATAAAAATGTAGCGCAGGGTCTGCAGCACCGTGGCCCCGTCCATGCGGGCCGCGTCCACGATGGCGGAGGGCACGCTCTTAAACGCCTGCCGCAGCAGCAACAGGCCCATGGAGGACGCGAAATAGGGCACCATGACGCCCAGGCGGGAGTCGATTAAGTTCACGGCCTTCAAGGTCTGGTAGTTGGGCAGAATCAGGATATCGGCGGGGATGATGATCTGCATCATGATCAGGGCCATGGCCAGTCCCTTCCCTGCGAAATCCACCCGCGCCAGGGCGTAGGCTCCCAGGGTGACGGTGATGAGCTGTACCCCCAGGATGCCGAACACGATGATTACCGTGTTCAGGCCGTATTTCACAAAGGGCGCAGCGCCGAACACCTCGCGGATGTTGTCCAGCGTGAAGCTGGGTGTCAGCGAAAAGCCGGTGGCCAGGTTACTGGGCCGAAACGCCGTGACCACGGCCCACAAAAGCGGGAACGCCCAGAGAAAGCAGAGGGCCGCCAGAAGTATGTATTTGATGGGGCTCATTTTCGTTTTCATAGAGGCCTCCTTAGTTTTCGTAGTACGCGCGCTTGTCCATGGTGGTGAACTGCACCAGGGCAACCACCATCATAAAGCCCAGCATACAGATGGTCAGCACGGACGCCTGCCCCGTATCCCAGTAGGAGAAGGCGGTCTGGTAAATGTGGTTCATCAGCAGGTTGGTGCTGTTGTTGGGTCCGCCCTTGGTGGTCATGACCATGATCAGGTCCACCATCTTGAAGGCGTCCGCCATGGCGATGGTCAGCACGAACAGGGTGGTGGGCTGCACCAGGGGGATGGTGATCTTGCGCATGATATCCCACCCGGAAGCGCCATCCAGATGTGCTGCCTCGTAATACTCCTGAGAAATGTTCTGAAGGCCGGAGATGTAGAAAATCATCATGTAGCTGGCCTCCCGCCACAGGTAAACGGCCATGATGGCGTACAGGGCGGTTTTGGGGTTGTTGAGAAAATCCACCGGCTTCATGGAGAGGGCCTTCATCACATGGCTGATCACGCCGATATTGGGGGTGAACAGAAAGGTCCAGATGGTGGCGAAACCCACCACGGGGGCCACGTTGGGATAAAAGATCAGAGCTCTGGCCACGCCGATCCCCTTGATATTTTTGCTCACCAGGGTGGCCAGCAGAAAACCGATCACCAGCCCCAGCGGGATCACGATCAGGGAGAATTTCAGGGTGTTTTTGATCACGATTGCAAACACCGGGTCCTTAAATACGTTGATATAATTCTTAAACCCGATAAATTCCGCGGGCATCTTGGCGTTGTTGCTGGTTTTCATAAAACTTTGGATCAGGGTGCGGATTACGGGGTAGACGGTAAATCCCACCAGGAAGATGAGCGACGGCAGCATGAGCAGCCAGCCCTGTACCGTCCATTTGGTTCTCATGGAAATTTTCTGTTTCATCAATCATTCACCTCTCGATACGTTTCGCCGGGCAGGGCCTTTAAGAGAACTCCCGGATAAGCCGCCAGGCCCTCCGGGAGTTCGAACTCGTGTTACTGGTAGGATTCCAACAGCGCTTCCACCTCTGTCTGGGCCTGCTTCATGGCCTCCTCAGGCGTCATAGCCCCGGTCATGGCTGCGTCAACTCCCTGCTTTAACGCCTGCAGGGCGCGCTGGTTGTTGTGCACGCGCAGCTCGCTGCACGCGTAGTCCAGCTGGTCCTTGGCGGTGGCTGCCTGAGGCACCTTGGCCAGGTAGTCCTTCATCCGGTCGGTGTCGTAAGCGCTCTTGCGGGTGGCCACGTAACCGGTATCGATGCTCCACTGGGCCGCGCGCTCCGGCTCGGTGATCCAGCGGATGAACTTCCAGGCCGCTTCCTGCTTCTTCTCGTCGATATCCTTGAAAATGTACAGGTTTGCGCCGCCGGTGGCTGAACCGTACTGCTTGCCCGCGGGCAGGAACGCGGTTCCCACCTCAAAATCCGTGTTGTCCAGAATATTGGTCAGGCTTCCGCTGGAGGTGAAGGTGATGGAGGTGGCTCCGGCCATAAAGTTGGACGGACCGTCTCCCCACTTGATGGAGCCCTCGGGCATCACCTTGTCCACCTGCGCCAGATCCACCAGGTACTGCAGGGCCTCGGCGTTCTCCGGCGTGTCGAAATACACGCTCTTGCCGTCCTCCGCCATGATCTGGGACTGCGGGTCATTGCTGTTCTGGCGGCAGAAGCCGTAGAACATGAAGGGATCGTCCATGGGGATCATCACGCCCCACCGGGAAACATTGCCGGAGGCGTCGGTCACGGTCAGCTTTTTCGCGTACTCCCGCAGCTCATCCCAGTTCGTCGGGGGCTTCTCCGGGTCCAGACCCGCTTCCTTAAACTGATCCTTGTTGTAGTACATGATGATGGTGCTTCTCTGGAAGGGAATGGAGTAGGTCTTTCCGTCATAGTAGGAATTCTTCATAAAGGCGGGGATGAAGTCGTCGATGTACTCCTGACCGCCGTCCTTGGCGATAAAGTCGTCTAACGGGATCACCGCGTCCATATCCAGCAGGGAGTAGAGCTCCGGGTTGGGCAGGATGGCGAAATCCGGCGGCGTGCCTCCCTGAAGGGCGGATACCGTCTTGGTCATGGTCTCCGTGGAATTGCCTGCAAACACAGGATTTAACACGATGTTGGGGTTCTCCTTGGTAAACTCTGTCGCCAGATTCTCGATCAGCGTTGCCAAAGCTCCGCCCACGCCGATGGGATAGAAGAAGGTGAGCTCAATTTTCTCATCCTCCGCGGCCTGTCCTCCCTCTGCCGCCTGTCCCCCTTCCGCCGCTGCGGTGGTATTTCCCCCGGCAGCGGAACCGGAATCGGACTTAGCGCCGGAACCACAGCCTGCCAGCAGCCCGGCTGTCATGGCTGCGGCCAGCATCATGCTGACTAAACGTTTCTTTTTCATACTGTTTCCTCTCTTCTCTCTTTATTTTGCAGGGCGTTCGCCCAAAACATGCTTCAGAACATCCTCCACGTCCTGCTGTACATCCCCGGCCGTGATGCCGTGGTTGTCGCCGTATTCCAGCGTCAGGTCCGCGGAAGGCGTATATGCGCGGTACAGGCGGAAAAATCGGTCGTAGTCGATCACACCGTCCCGGATCCGGCGGTGGCTGTCGTCGGTTCCACTGTTGTTGTGCAGGTGGTAGCCCGTGATGCGCCCGGCCAGACGGCTGATCACCGTCTCCATATCCCAGCCGGCCACCCCCAAGTGCCCCACGTCGATCAGACAGTCCGCGTCGGGAAACCGGTCGAACAGCCCGATGTACTCCTCCTGGTCAAACAGCGGAGTCCCCTTGACCGGAAGCGCCAGGTTCTCCAACAGCAGGCGCACGCCCCAGGGTTTGGCCAGGCGGATCAGCTCGCCGATGTTTTCCAGGCACCGGGCCTGCAGGTCCATTTTCTGCTCCGGCCTCACAAAGCGCTCGTGGTCGTGAAATACCATGTGCCCGCAGCCAAAGCGCTGCGCCAGAGCGAACGCCCGGCCGTAGGACGCGGTCAGCACGCCGTACTCCGCCGTGCCCGGCGCGCTGGTGGCCTCCACGTGGAGAAAGGGGCCGTGAAGGGCCAGCGGCAGTTTCCCCGCCCACTCTCCGATTCGTTCCATCCGCTCCATGTACGCCTCCGAGTAGGTGTGGATAAAAAACTCGATTCCCACCCGCCCGCCAAAGGGCCTTGTCATCTCAAGTAACAGCTCCGTATGGTCAAGTCCCTTGTCCAGCCCTGCCACCAGGTTGCTGATGTATACGGTCATGTTTCCGTCCCTCCCCTGTCTGATTCTGAAATCATTATAGAATCTCCCACGATTTTCCGGAATGGCAGCCGATTTTCTAATTTGTGAATCGATTCGATTATTTTTCGGTCATCTTGTCTTTTTATACGATTTTTAGTGATTTAATCACATTATTTCACGATGCCTTCGGAAATCCGGCCTGTCAACACTTGTTTTCCTGAAAAATTCCCTTAAAATAAGTATGAAGAGACTTGAGACAGAGGGGAGAACCGATGAAATTGGCGGGAAAAAAGAAAAACTACAACCACAGCCTGCTATTAAAAGTTTTGTTTATCTATTTTCTGATCTTTGCGGTGCCCATCATCCTGCTGTACGCCTCCCTCTACGGGACCTCCAAACGGCTGGCCCAGAAGGAGGGGGCTTCCCAGCTGCTGTCCTCCCTGACCAGCATCTCCAACACCATGGACGAGGTGTTCCGCAGCGTGAATTTCGTGCAGTCCCAGCTCCAGGGCAACACCGCCTTCTCCAACGACTGTTTCCGGCTGACCGTGGACGAATCCGCCGGGGTGGGATACCGCAACTACCGGCTGCGGCAGGAGCTGAGTATGGAGCTGTATAAGCTCTACTTAAGCAACCCCTATCTCCACTCCCTGGAGGTGTACAGCTCCTACGGCAACACGCTGTTCGGCAACTATCCCGGCAATTCGCGCCAGATCACCGTCAATCCCACGGAAACCCAGATTGAAAATATCCGGCAAAACGCCCAGAAAACCGGACTGACCGGCAACCGGGCCTGGTACGTGCTCTCCTCGGATCCCGAGCAGACCCTGTTCGCCACCTACAGCCGCCCCTTCTGCGCCTTCAATCCCAACATGTACACCTATTCCCGGGCCATTATCTCCACGGAAACCCTTCACGACCACATCAAGGTCTACGATCCCAGCGAGGCCATCCAGTTCTACATCCGGCCCCGCAACCGGGAGTGGATCCCCATTTCCGGCCCCAACACGGTGGACACCGCGGACCTGCCCATCTCAGCGCCCGGCGAGGTGTCCGGGTGGGTGCCCTTTAACTCCGGGGGAGTCCCCTGTCTGATGGCTTACTTCCGCTCCCAGTACACCGGCTGGTACTACGCGGCCGCGGTTCCTCTGGAGCATTACAATGTATCCGAACCCCTGATGACCGAGTATTGGTTCTATATCGTGATCACGCTGGTCTTTATCTTCATCCTCACCGCCCTGTTCGTCTCCTTCTACCTGATCCGGCCCATGAAGCAGATCAGCGACAAGATGCGGGAAGCGGAGCACGGCGACCTGGACGTGCGCATCCACACCCGGCGGCGGGACGAGCTGGGATACATCGGCCACCGGCTGAACGTGCTCTTAAAAAATATCGACAGCCTGATCCACACCAACTATGAGACGAGACTCTTAAAGGAGGGTTACGAGCTGAAATTCATCCAGACCCAGCTGAAGGAGCATTTTATCTACAACACGCTGGATTCCATCCATTGGATCGCGGACAAGAACAACGTGCCTCAGATTTCCAAGATCATATTCGATCTGAGCCGCTTTTTCCGCCTCACCTTAAACAACGGCAGCGACTACATCACCATCGAGCGGGAGGCCGAGGTTCTGGCCAGCTACTTGTCCCTGTTAAACGTGCGCATGGACGGAACCATCGAAAGCTCCATTGAGATGGACGATTCCATCCGGGATCAGCGGGTCATCAAATACTTTTTCCAGCCGGTTCTGGAAAATGCCGTGGTCCACGGCCTGCGGCCCAAGGGCGGCGGGCGCATCACGGTCAGCTTCAGCCCGGTGGAGCCCGGCAAGATCCGCTACCGCGTGACGGACGACGGGGCCGGAATCACGTCCATGGACTTAAACGACATCAATCTGTGCATCCGTGAGGACCGCAGCGACGGCAAATATTTTGCCCTGATCAATCTCAACCGGCAGCTCCGCCTCTATTACGGCGACAACTACAGCTTTACCATCGACAGCAGCCCGGACGCCGGAACCACCGTGTCCATCGATTTCCCGAAAGGATGAAGCATATGATAAAAGCCATGATCATTGACGATGAAAAACTGATCCGCGAGGGTCTGGTCACCTACATCGACTGGGCCGCCCTCGGCGTGGAGGTATGCGCGGTCTGCGGCGACTGCGCCGGAGCGGTCCGGGCCGCCGCCCTGCACCGTCCACAGATCATTCTGGCCGATATCTGCCTGCCCGACGCCAGCGGTCTGGAGCTGTTCCGGCAGATCCGGGACTGCGGGCTGAAATGCGAGGCCATCTTCATCAGCAGCTACTCGGAATTCCAGTACGCCCAGCAGGCCGTCAAGCTGGGGGCCTTCGACTACCTGCTAAAGCCCATCGAGGCGGACGTGCTCTACGACTGCGTGCGGCGCTGCGCGGAAAAAATCCGCAGCACAAAGGACCCCGGCGGCCAGAACTGCGACCGGACCGTGGTGGAGAAGATTCTGACCGACGCCCTGACCAACGTACCTCAGGCCGATCAGACCTTCCTCCACCTGGCCCGCCTGGCGGGCGCGCCGGAGGGCAGCCGACCGTTCCTGCTGGTATCCGTAACCGGAGAAGCTCCGGTTGTGGGGTTGTCTCCCGGTGCAGGCCTGCCTCCTGGCACTGGCGCTCCGGCCGGTTTTGACCTGCCTGTTCTGGCGGCCTACCAGGCGCGGGTCTCCGACCAGGTGGCCTGCTGCTGCTTTTTTACGGTCCCGGAATTGGAGCAGACAGCGTTAAATACGTTGGAGAAAGCCCTGAAGGGCAGCGCGGATCTGGCGGTGCGTCTCTGCCTGGATGAGCCTGACGCCTCCCTGTACGCGCTCCTGCAGCAGGCGCTGTGCGGACTGCTGCTCACGCGGCTGCCCGCCCCTGGAAGCCGCATTCTCTTTGACCCGGCCCAGCAGAACCTTGTGCCGGAGGTGATCAAAAGCCTGGATCAGGCCAGCCTGAAAACAGCCCTCAGCCAGTTTCTCCGGTTCTGCCGGGAAAACCGGTGGACCTGCAAGCATCTGGACTTCCAGTTTGAGTGCTTCAAATTTTTGGAAACAATTTACAAACAGCTGACCTGGGTCTACGGGCTTCCCCTGCCCGCGGGCCTGGACATGCACGTTTTCATCGAGCGGCTGCGCAAACCCAACAATCTCTACGATCTGTTTACGGCCCTGGATCAAATCCTCACCATGGTGTTCACCGAAGTCCGCCGGGATTCCTGCCAGAGCCCCTACACGAAAAAAACGCTGGCTATCATACGCAGCCGTTACGGGGAAAGCCTCTCCTTAAAATCCGTGGCCCGGGAGCTTCACGTCAGCCCCTCCTACTTAAGCTCCGTATTCAAGGACGACACCGGCTGTCCCTTCAGCGATTACCTGTTCCTGCACCGCATGAATATCGCCTACGATCTGGTGCGCCAGGGCAGCCTTCGAATCTACGAGATCGGCGAGCAGGTGGGCTACCCGGACGTGGCCCAGTTCTCCAAGTGCTTCAAAAAACAGTTCGGCTACTCGCCCAAGCAGCTGCAAAACGCCTCCGGGCGGCTGGAACCGTGAGAGGACGCTGTGGGCAAAATCCAGCGGACTTCCCAAAATACCTCCGGCCGCACCCGCAAAAACAGCCGGTGCCTCTGTGCAATCCTTCTCGCTCAGAGGTACCGGCTGTTTAATTGATTGGAAATAATCGGCCGCGGACGGCGTTTTAGTTGCTGCTCTCAATGGGCTTGAAAATCCGCGTCACCGCCGGGTCCATGGCCTCAAATACGGCCTTTGCCTCGGCTGTGGCCTCCTCGCAGAACTGCTGCTGGGAATTGACCAGAACCTTGCCCCGCTTATCCACCTTCTCATAGGTGCCGTCGGGCTGCAGGATGTGGGCCTTCACGTTGTCCGCAAGCTCCACCTCCAGGATGTGGATCACCTTAGCCTTAAGGGCCTCGTCCTCCACCGGGAACATGATCTCCACCCGGCGGTCCAGGTTTCTGGGCATCCAGTCCGCGCTGCCCATGTAAAGCTCCTCGCTGCCATCGTTGTAAAAGTACAGGATGCGGCTGTGCTCCAGGAAATTACCCACAATGGAGCGCACTGAGATATTTTCGCTCAGTCCCGGCACGCCTGCGCGCAGGCAGCAGATGCCCCGGATCACCAGCTCCACCTTCACCCCGGCGTGGCTGGCCTCATACAGGGCGGTGATGATCTCCTTGTCGCAGAGGGAATTCATCTTGGCCATAATGTGGGCCTCGCGCCCGGCCAGGGCATTCTCCGTCTCACGGCGGATCATGCGCAGGCAGCGCGCCCGCAGCCACAGGGGCGCCACGGAGAGCCGGTTCCAGGCCAGGGGCTCGGAGTAACCGGACAGCATGTTGAACACCGCCGTGGCATCCTCGCCGATCTGGGGGCTGCAGGTTAAGATGCCGCAGTCCGTGTACAGCTTGGCGGTGGAATCGTTATAGTTTCCGGTGCCCAGGTGCACGTAGCGGCGGATGCCGTCCTCCTCCATGCGCACCACCAGCGTAATCTTGCTGTGGGTCTTTAGTCCCACCAGGCCGTATATCACGTGACAGCCCGCCTTCTCCAGCTTCTTGGCCCAGTTGATGTTGTTCTCCTCGTCAAAACGCGCCTTCAGCTCCACCAAAACCGACACCTGCTTGCCGTTGTCCGCCGCCTCGGCCAGCGCCGCCACAATGGGCGAGTTGCCGCTGACGCGATACAGCGTCTGCTTGATGGCCAGCACCTCCGGGTCACGGGCCGCGCTGCGCACAAACCGCACCACCGGGTCAAAGCTCTGGTAGGGATGGTGCAGGAGAATATCCCCTTTGCGGATGTTGGTGAAAATATCGTCCTCATTCATCAGCGCGGGCACCGGCTTAGGGGTGTACCCGGACGCTTTGAGATGGTCAAATCCCCTCAGCCCGTACATCTTCATCAGGAAGGTCAGATCCAGGGGGCCGTTGATGTCGAAAATGTCCTGGCTGTTAATGGACAGCTCCTTTTTCAGAATCTTCAGCAGGCGTTTATCCACGCCCGCCTGGATTTCCAGACGGATCGCCTCGCCCCACTGGCGCTTCTTTAACTGCTTCTGAATCTCCTCCAGCAGGTCCACCGCCTCCTCCTCGTCGATGGTCAGGTCGGCGTTTCGCATAACCCGGAAGGGTTGGGAGGCGATGATATCATAGTTTAGGAACAGGGACGGCATATTGCGCTCAATGATCTCCTCCAGCAGGATTACCACCCGCTGGGGATTGCCCTCTTCATCCTTCTCCTCAGGCAGCTCCACGATCCTCGGGATTACGGATGGCACCTGAACCATGGCGAAATCCAGCTCGTCGTCCTCCTCGCCGTTCTTTTTCCGGAGAAGGGCCGCAATGTTCAAAGTCTTGTTGCGGATCAGCGGAAACGGCCGGGAGGAGTCGAAGGCCATGGGCGTCAGAACCGGGTACACGTTCTCGTTGAAATACCGGTCCACATAGTACGCCTCGTCCTCCGTCAGGTCCTCGTGCTCCGTGATCACCCGCAGGCCGTTCATGCGCAGCACGGGGAGCAGGGAGCGGTTATAGGTGGAATACTGCAGGTCCACCAGCTGATGGGTCCGTTCCGCAATGGCCTCCAGTTGTCTGGTCGGCGTCATCCCGGCGATGTCCGGTTTCATGTACTTGGCGTGCACCATATCCTTCAAGGAAGCCACGCGCACCATGTAAAATTCGTCCAGGTTGGAGGCCGTGATGCTGAGGAATTTCAGCCGCTCAAACAGTGGCAGCGTCTTGTCCCTGGCCTCGCTGAGCACCCGGTAGTTGAATTCCAGCCAGCTCAGTTCCCGGTTGACATAATTGTCCGGGTTCGCGCCAAAATCCAGCTCCTGTGCGGGTTCCTCCGCCACGGCGGGCTTCTTCTGCCCGCCAGATTTCGCCGCCTCTGGTTTACCTGGGGCTTCTTTCTTAGACTCAGGCTTGCCCGTGGCTTCTTTCTTCGCCTCCGGTTTGCCCGTGGCTTCTTTCTTCGCCTCAGTCTTACCTGGGGCTTCTTTCTTCGCCTCAGTCTTACCTGAGGCTTCTTTCTTCGCCTCTGGTTTACCTGGGGCTTCTTTCTTCGCCTCCGGCTTACCTGCTGCTTCTCTCTTCGCCTCCGGTTTGCCCGTGGCTTCTTTCTTCGCCTCCGGCTTGCCTGGGGCTTCTTTCTTCGCCTCCGGTTTATCCCCGGCTTTCTTTTTCGCTTCCGGCTTATCCGCGGCTTTCTTCTTCGCCTCCGGCTTTCCCGCGGCTTTCCCGTCCATCTCCCGCTCTACCTGGGGATTCTCCTCCACGTCCGGGGTTTCCGCCGCTCTATGTTCCGCTCCGGCTTCCGGAACCGCCTTTTTCCCGGCGGCGTCCACGGCTTTTGCCTTGGAAGCCTTGGAGCTCTTCGTCTTTTCTGCGTCTGCCATGGCTTATATCCTCCTCTTCTGCCTTAGCACCGGCCGTATGCCGTAAATTTCCTCAAAGAAATCCGCTTTCTGCTCAAACGACATGGCCTCCAGCGCGATATCCCCCTCATAACCCGTGGTGATCACCAGTTCCCCCTCCCGGATGCTCATACGGCAGTCCGCCAGCTTGCCCCGGTGGCTTCTGTCCATGGAATTGGCCAGCCGCAGGATGGCCGTCAGCTTGGCGATCAGAATGGTCATGCCCTTCTGGTCCAGCTCCACGGTGCCCTCCTGGTACGTGCCCTCCAGCTGTACCTTGTCATAGTCGAAATCCCGGATATTGTAACGCACCACGTTGGCGATGATCTCCCGTTCCAGATGGCTCAGGCCGATGATCTCCGTGGACATGATAATATTGTAGGAACACTCGTTGGAATTTCTCATGCTGATGAATTTGCCGCAGGAGTGCAGGATGGCGGAAATCTGCAGGAGCAGCCGCTCCCGTCCGCCCAGCCCGTGGTACTTCCGCATACAGTCGAAGATGCCCAGGGCGTACTCCTCCAGCACCTGGCTGTGGCTGGCGTGGCACTTGTAACGCTTGGCCATGTTCCGGGACGCGGCCAGAATGTCGTTCTCAAAGCTGTGGGTGAATCGCACCAGGCGGGTATCGTCCGCGTACTCGGCCGCGATGCCGTCGCAGAGCCGGATGCCCGGAATCCAGAACATCTGAGCACCGGTCAGCTCCAAAATACGCTTGTAAACCATCACGGTGGGCATAAGCAGGGAGGCGTACTCGGCATTCACCCCAAACCGCTCCTCCACCTGATCCAGCGTCAGCTTGTTAAATTTTTCATAAAATGTGTTCAGCACCGACGCCTCCACCTTATCCCCCACGGGCTTGGACTGCATCTGGCGCATCATATAGAGAATATTTTCCCCGATTCCGATCAGGTTGGTGATCTCCCGGTCCTTTAAATACATTTTCCGGAAGGTGAACAGCTCGTTGTCCACCAGCTCCTCGATCTGTTCCCTGTGGGCCTTGGCGCTGGCCGGGATTCTGGCCAGCAGCTCCCGAATGCGCAGGGAACCCAGGGACAGGTTCTGGGTCGTCACCAGGGCGTCCTTGTCGAACAGGGAAATCTGGGCGCTGCCAAAGCCCACGTCCACGATGGCCGTGCCTTTCTGAATGATCTTGTTGAACTCCGCCGCCTTGGAGGCGATGGCCTTGTAGCTGATAAAGCGCTGCTCCGAGTTGCTGATGATCCGAACCTTTAGCCCGGTGCGCACGCGGATCTGGTCCAGGATGATCTGGTTGTTCTTGGCCTCCCGCATGGCGCTGGTGGCGTAGGCCCGGTAGCCCTTCACCTTGTACCCGTTCATTGTTTTTACAAAATCTTCCAGAACCTGGCACATTTCCTCCACCAGGTCGTAACTGATCTTGCCCTCGCTGTATGTCTCTTTACCCAGGGCGATCATGTGGCGGATGTGATCCACGCGCCGCACGCCGTTTTTCCCCGATATCTCATAGATGCCCAGCTCCAGCTCAAAGGAGCCCACATCGATTGCCGCAAATAATTGAACTGCCACTTTTGTTCCTCCCCTCCCCGCAAACAACGGCCGGGGCCGTCCTCATCCGACGCCTTTTCTCTCTTTCAACAATGGCCCGCAGGCTTGCGCCAGCGGCCCATTGCATCCAATGATACCGGATTCCCGGCTCCCGCGCAGCGAATCCCGGTAAATTTCCCGTAAAATATGTGTAAAACCTACTCCACCAGGGTGCCCAGCAGATGGGTGATAAACTGGGACGCCGTTCTGCCTGAAAGTCCTCCGTGGCTCAACTCCCACTTGTTGGCCTCCGCGTAAAGCTCCTCCTCCGGCAGATTTACGTGGTAGCGCTCCGCCAGCACGCTGACGATCTTCTGGAACTGGAACTTGTCCGGGGACCCGTAGTAGATGGTCACGCCGAAACGCGCGGCTAAAGACAGCTTCTCCTGCACCGTGTCGTTGTTGTGGAGCTCGTCGTCCAGCTCCCGCTTATCGCTGAACTTCTCCCGGATCAGGTGACGGCGGTTGGAGGTGGCGTAAATCAGCACGTTTCTGGGGCGTTTTCCCAGACCCCCCTCAAGGATCGCCTTCAAATATTTATACTCCAGCTCATAGTCCTCGAAGGACAGGTCGTCCATGTAGATGATGAACTTGTAGTTCCGGTCCTTGATCTGCTCCAGCACGTCGGAGAGCGCCTTAAACTGGTGCTTATATACCTCAATGATACGCAGCCCCTGGTGATAATATTCATTCAGGATCGCCTTGACGCTGCTGGACTTCCCGGTTCCCGCGTCCCCGTAGAGCAGCACGTTGTTGGCCTCTTTTCCGCGGATAAACGCCTCGGTGTTCTCGATCAGCTTTTTCTTCTGCAGCTCATAGCCCACGATGTCGTTCAGGTACACGTGCTCCACATTGATGATGGGGTCGATGATCACCTGCTGGCCGTTTTCCTTCTCCACCACCCGAAACGCCTTGTTGAGGCCGAATTTACCCACGCCGAACTCCCGGTAGAAATCCACCACCAGCCGCTGGAAAGCGTCCACGTCCGCCGCCTGCTCCAACTGGACCGCCAGATTTACGATGCGGTCGCGGATGCGCTTGTTAAATACCTTGCTGTCCGTCCGGGCCGGTTTGTAGGCCGCTAACATCTCCCACACCGGTCCGCCCAGAACCCGGATATCCCGGTCGAACAGATCCTTGAACACGGCGAAGTCCCGGCGCGCCAGCTGGTCAAGGGAGCCGCCCGCGCCGCCCTGGATCTCACAGGTGGTGCTGTAGGCGTTCTCATTGTTGGCCAGGCAGAAGGCCATGAAGCAATGCCATAAATTCCCCTCAAATCCGTAGGTCACCGCCAGCTCGATCAACTGGTTGGCAAGCGCCGCCTCCCGGCCGGCGGCGTCCTTCCGGCTCCCGGCGCCTTCCCGGCTTCCGGCGTCCTTCTGTTCCCCGGCGATTTCCAGGCTCCCGGCGTCCTTCCGCTCCCCGGCGATTTCCAGGCTTCCGGCGTCCTTCTGTTCCCCGGCGATTTCCAGGCTCCCGGCGTCCTTCCGCTCCCCGGCGCCCTCCAGCAGCCCGGCGAACTCCTCAAATAACTCCTGGTATTCCAGGTTGCGGTATATAATCAACTGTCTTGTATCCATGTCGCTCACCCTCTTATCTAATAATTGCCCAAAATCCGCATGCTGACCGCTTCCTCGGAAATACCTTTTAACGCGTTCTGGACCGCGGCGTCTCCCAGGGAGCCCTCTACGTCCACAAAGAACCGGTATTCCCAGCTGCGGCCCTCGATGGGCCGGGACTCGATCATCAGCATGTTGACGTTGTTAAAAATGAAATTGCCCAGCATATTGTACAGAGAGCCGCTGCGGTGAAGTCCCTCAAAGCAGATGCTGACCTTGGACGCGTCCTTTCGGTACACGGCCTCCCGGGAAAGCACGATAAACCGGGTGGTATTGTTCTTGTTGTGGTTGATCCCCGGGGCCAGCACCTTGAGGCCGTAAAGCCTGCCCGCGATCTCGCTGGCCACTGCCGCCTGGCGGCAGTCTCCGTCCCGGGTGACCTTTAACGCCGCAGCCGCGGTGTTCTCCAGGCTGATCTGGCGCCACTGGGGATGGGAGTTTAAATACTGGGAGCACTGCATCAGAGCCTGGGGATGGGAATAGACAAGCTCCACGTCCTCCAGCCTCGCCTCCGGCAGTCCCAGCAGCGCGTGGCGCACCGCCAGCTGCGTCTCGGCCACGATATAGTTGTTGTGTTTCACCAGTAGATCGTAATTGTCGCTGACCGCTCCCGCCGAGGAGTTCTCGATGGGAAGCACTCCATAGTCGGCCCGGCCTTCCTCTACCTCGGCCATCACGTCCTCCATGGCCGTCACATGGTAAAGCGAGGCCTCCCGGCCAAAAAACTGGAGGGCCGCCCCGTGTCCGTAGGAACCCTCAACGCCCTGATACGCCACCCGCGCTCCGGACGTCTGAATCGCTTCGATCACCTGGAATCCGGTGTCAATTCCCTTGCCGTGCCGGGCCAGCAGCTGGTACTGGCGCTTCCGGCTGACCGTCATCAGCTGGGAAAACAGCTCCTGTACCGCCTGGCTGTTAAAGTCGCCGTGGGCCATCGCGCCCACCGCTTCCAGCTTCTGGCGTTCCCGCTCCCCGTCGTACACGGCCTTACCCGTCTCTATCTTGTATTCCGCCACATCCGCGCAGATCTTCATGCGCTGCTCGAACAGGCGGACCAACTGGCCGTCGATCTCGTCCAACTGTCCTCTCAATTCTCCCAAATCCAGGTTCTTCATAGGTTGTCTTTCTCCGTCAATTATTTTTTTCTTTCTCCATCTCGTTTAACATGGAAATGATCACGTCCCGGGTGTAAGCGCCGGAAAACTTCCGCTTGGCCGGCTCCAGCTCCTTTAGAAAGATGGGCTCGCCGTAGCGGATCACAACGTGGCTGGAACGAATCAGGGGGAGATGGTCCTCAAACACCTCCGCCGTGCCGGTGATTGCCACTGGAATCACCGGACAGCCGCTCTTCTCAGCGATCTTCAAGCTGCCCTCGTGAAACGGCAGCAGGTCCGTCAAATCTCCCTCGTTGCGGGTCCCCTCCGGGAAAATCCAGATGGAAACGCCGGACTTCACTTTCTCGATGCCCTCAAGGATGGTCTTTAACCCTTCCTTGATGTTCACCCGGTCCAGAAACAGACAGTTTACATAAGACATCCAGGTACTCAGAAGCGGGATCTTAACCATCTCCTTCTTCGCCACAAATCCGGTCAGGCCGGGAACGGTCACATACCCGGTGAGGATGTCAAAATAACTGCGGTGGTTTCCCACATAGAGCACGGCCCGGTCCCGGGGTATGTTCTCCAGGCCCTGGACGGTAATGGTCACGCCGGCCAGCTTCAGGATGAACCGGAACACGCTGCGGACGATCCGCAGGCTCCAGTCCTGTTTTACGCGGCTGTTTCCCTTCCCCACCAGCGCCAGAATCCCCAGAATCGGGATACTGAAAATCAGGAACAGCACTACGGTCGATGCGACCAAAATAATCCTTAACATCGGTGTTCTCCTTACTATGTACGTCATCTTTATCCAGCTCGGCGGAACCATGACAGAATCATTTCCACTTCATGGATATTTTTCCTCTATTATATTAAAATAGCAGATCAAATACAATACCCTGGAAACAGGTTTTCGTATCATGATCTGCTCTTTGATTTTGTGATTCGTTCGAACAACAGGCCGGTAAAAAACCACAGCGGGGCAAAATTCAGACGGATGACGCCGTCCACGTTGTCCGGCCATCTGGAGTAGTCCCAGGGACAGATTCCGGCGCCGGTCAGCCAGATTCCGGTCACGTACTCCGCAATAAAGATCATCACCATAAACAGCAGCCCGTGACGGATAGCCAGGGCCAGGGGACTGATCCGCTCCCGGGAGGCCTCCTCAAAGCCGGGCAGATTGGACAGCCAGCTGTCCATCATGCCGCTGATGGGCCCCAAAAGCGCGCCCATGCCGTAAATCGGAAACATTATTAAAGAAGTTCTGCCCATCAGCCGCCAGTCCCCGGCCATGATGGAATCCACGGAGGTGAACATCACCTCCAGGCACCAGCCGGCGATGCCGCAGCGGCAGAAGTTAATCAAAAATTGTTTTAAATTCAGCGTTTTCATAAACCATAGTATGGACAAAAGCCCCGCCGTGCCATACATGGATTTTTCATTTCCAGAACTTACCGCGGCCCCGCCGTTTTACAAAAGCGGCGACAGCAGCCTGCACATCTGCTCCTTCAGGCGCATCCACAGCCTGCGGCTGTGGTAATCCTCCCGGGTGATCTCCCGGCAGTGGGGCAGATCGTCCATAAAGGCCTTCTCCAGCCGCTCGGTGGTCTTTTGGTCGTAGATCGTGGCGTTCACCTCGAAATTCAGCTCAAAGCTGCGGATATCCATGTTGGCAGTCCCGTAGCAGCTGACCTGTCCGTCCACCATCACACCCTTGGAGTGCAGGAAACCGTTCTCATACACATAACAACGAGCCCCGTAATCCAAAAGCTCGCCCGCGTAGGAGCAGGTGGCCCAGTACACAAAGGGGTGGTCCGGCTTGCAGGGGATCATCAGGCGCACGTCCACCCCGGAGGAGGCCGCGATTTTCAGGGCGGAGAGAATCGCGTCGTCGGGAATAAAATACGGCGTCTGAATATAAATATGGCGCTTGGCCTTGTGAAACAGCTCCAGGTAGTTGTTGCGGATGTGAGGCTCCCTGGTATCCGGCCCGCTGGTGATAATCTGCATGTACACCTGCTCCGCATCCGCCTGGTCCTTGGGCCAGATATGGCCGTTTCCTTCGCCCATAAGGCGTTTTCTGGCCGCCTCGGCCTCGTCCCCGAAATAACTCAGGTCCTTGAACAGATTTTCTCCGGTGGCATAATTCCAGTCCAGGGCAAAACGGATCTGCAGGCTGATGGCCGCCTCCCCCTTGATCTTTAAGTGAGTGTCCCGCCAATAGCCGAACTGGGGATCCTTGGAAATGTACTCCCGGCCGATGTTGAAGCCGCCCACAAACCCTGTGGTACCGTCGATCACCACGATCTTGCGGTGGTTGCGGTAATTGACGCGCAGGTTCAGCCAGCCAAGAAAGGGCGGAAAGAACGTGCCCACCCGGATTCCGGCCAAACGCATCTCTTCCCAGCGCCGCTTGGGCATAAACCGCCCGCCCATGCCATCGTAGAGGATGCGGACTTCCACGCCCTCCTTGACCTTTTCGATCAGAATGGGCACAATGGAATCGAATACCTCGTCATTTTTGATGATATAGTATTGGATGTGGATAAAACGTCTGGCCCCCCGCAGCGCCTGGCGCAGCGCCTCGAATTTCTCACGGCCGTCGGTGTAAATATCCACCGCGTTGTCCGAGGTCAGAACCGCGCCGGAAGTCTCAAGATTGTAGAGCACCAGGCTGCTGTACTCCCTGGTCATGGCATCCGGGTGATGGTCCTCTCTGCGCTCGGAGCGGATCACGGCCTCCTGGCTCTTGATGGGGAACTTCAACCGGTCGTCCGCCTCTTTCACCCGGAACATACGGCTCTTTTTCATGTCCTGGCCGAACAGCAGGTAAAACGCAACCCCGAAAACGGGGATAAAATAGATGGCCAGCAGCCAGGTCCACACGGTCTTGGGATCCCGGCGCTGGAAAAATACGATCACGATGGAGAGCAGCACGTTGATAAACCACAGATGCTGCATCAGCCAGGACCACACCTCCACCGTGCTCTGCCATATTTCTCTCATTACCGGCCACCTCTCTTTCTTATATTCCCGGGCCCACGTGCTCCACGGTCTGTCTGCCCTCGTTGTCATAGCTTATCCGAACGCGGTCAAACTGATTCACATAGGTGAGCTGACCCAGGATACCGGTCTTCAGATCGATGAAGAACGACTCGATCCGCGCGCCTTCCATCCCTCCGCTAATATAATCCCGAAGCACGTTGTCCGGCTTCTCAAGCTCCAGATTGATCAGATCACGCATCGGCTTGGTCGATGTAGGGGACAGCTCGCCCGTGTCCATTTTGTCATGTACATACCGTCTCACCGCATTTGCCACCTCCACCGCCTCATTTTCCGAGGCAACGCGCCTGGCCGCCTTCGTAAGCCAGTTCATATGGGGCAGGCTGGATGTCACGAGAATCGCTATGATTGCTATGACGGCTACCAGTTCCACCAGTGTATAACCGCCTCTTTTGTTCTGTTTTGATCTTCTTCTCATCTCTTTTTCGGTCCCACAATGGTTCCGGTCCACTCCGCGACCGGCCCCTGCCAATGGCCCATTGTATCATAAATACCGGCCTTTGGCAAGAAATCCCCCCAAGGGGCGTGCTACTTTGGCCGCGCGCTTTGGCCGCGCTCACGCTATTTGTGGCTGACCGTTCCCTCCCCCGATTTTCCGTCAAATGTTGCGGTGTACGTTTTCCCGTTGATCTCGCCCACCCAGGTGGCGGTGTCGCTGATGGGATCGTAATCGTAGGACTCCGTCTCATCCGGCTTCAGCACCTGTGCGTCCACCAAAGCCTGCTGCGCCTTACCCGCGGAATACTCGGATCTGGCGTTGGCCATGGCTACCTGCTCGGCGGATTTATTCTGCATGTTCTGATAGGACGGAACTGCCACCGCAATCAATATTGCCATGATTGCGATAACGCAGATCAGCTCCACCAGCGTAAATCCTCCGTTCGTCTTGCGCTTTCTGTCAGTTCTCCTCATATGTTTTCCTTTCTGTCCTCATTCAACGGAATAGATGATCTTTTCCAGCTCCTCCATGGAAGTTTCTCCCCGGATCGTCATATCCCTTGCCTGCTCCCGCAGGCTCTTGCTTCCGTTTTTCCGTAGCACGGTCCGTATCTCGTGGGGCGATGTCCCTTTTTGGATCATGCCGCCGATCTTCTCGTCCACCTCCATAAACTCGTAGATGGCGCGCCTCCCGGAATAACCGGTATTACCGCAGCGGCTGCAGCCCACCGGTTTCCAGAGCCGTTTTACCGTTTCCGGGGCAGCACCGCCCAGAAGCTCCCGCTCCCTGCCGTCCGGTTCATACTCCCGGCGGCAGTGCGGGCAAAGCTCCTTCACCAGGCGCTGCGCGATCACTCCGGTGAGGGCCGCCGCGGCCATATAGGGGACCACGCCCATATCCAGCAGCCTTGCGACGCTGGCCGCGCAGTCGTTGGTGTGCAGCGTGGAAAATACCAGGTGTCCCGTAATGGCGGCGCGCACGCCGATGGATGCGGTTTCTCCGTCCCTCATCTCGCCGATCATGATCACATCCGGGTCCTGACGGAGTATGGCCCGCAGAGCTACGGCAAAGGTGAGGCCGGATTTCACATTTACCTGAACCTGAGTGGCTCCGCTTATGGCCTTCTCCACAGGATCCTCCACCGTCACCACATTGATTTTCCGCCTGACCAGCCGGTTTAAGGCGGCGTAGAGCGTGGTAGTCTTGCCGCTTCCGGTAGGACCGGTCACCAGAACCAGACCGTAGGGCGCTTTTATGAACCGCTCGAATATCTCCTCCTGCTCCTCCGTCATACCCAAGCGCCGGACATCCATCAGACAGTCGTCCCGGGCGCTGTTTAAAAGTCTCAGCACTATTTTCTCACCGTAGATTGTGGGCAGAGCGGAAATCCTCAGGTCCGTTTTCACCTGCCCGCGGTCATAGCGGTACTTGCCGTCCTGGGGCAGCCTCTTTTCCGCAATATCCATGCCTCCCATGATTTTGAGCCTGGTCACGATGGGACGGTGGGCTTCCATTGCCATGGATGTGTGCTCCACCAGATCGCCGTTTACCCGCAAACGGATCACAAGCCGGTCCTCCATGGGCTCCACGTGGATGTCGCTGGCGCCCCTGGCATAAGCCTGCTCAATCAGCGTGTTGACCATTTTCACAATGGGCGTGCCCTCCACGCGCTCGCTGGCCGCACAAGCCTCCCGGCTGTGGCCTGAACCCTGGACCTCCTTATTCACCTTCTGCACCGCATTGCTCAAATCCTGCTCCCGGTACACCGCGGCCGCACAATCCCGTATGGACTCTGCGGCGGCCAGAACCACGGTCAGCTCCATCCCGGCCGCGGCCTCTATCTCGTCGAACACATCGAACATCAGCGGATCCCGCGCAGCCACCACCAGCTTCCCGTTCCGAATGCCGATGGGAAGCACCTGATACTGATCCGAGAAGTTGTGGGAAATCAGTCCGGCCGCCTCAGGGTCCACCTTGTACTCCGACAAGTCCACCACCTCCAGACCGTCCCGCTCTCCCAGGCAGGCCAACAGAGCCGCCTCCGACACGTACCCGAAATCCAGCAGAATCTCTTCCAGGGCTTTGTCCGGGCAGCGCTCCCTGAATTCCATAGCGCGCCTGAGCTGGCGTTCTGTCAGCAAACCGCGCTCAAGCAACAGTGTTTCCACCGGAATATTCATATTAAGATTGTTCCTTTCTCATGTAAATGCTATACTGTAACCGACAATCCGACCGGGAGGGGAGTTTTATGGAAGTGTACAACCTGTTTTACGGAGCCGTGTATCTCTTTACCGGCTTATGGACCGGCAGTTTCTTAAACGTCTGTGTGTGGCGTTTTCCCCGCCAGCTCTCCCCAATAAAAGGCCGCTCTTCCTGCCCCCGCTGCGGTCACGCCCTGAGTCCGGGAGACCTGGTCCCCGTTTTCTCCTGGCTGTTTCTGCGCGGCAAATGCCGCTACTGCCACCGGCCTATCTCCCGCCGTTATCCGCTGACCGAAGCCTTAACCGGACTGGTCTTTCTGCTCTGTTTTTACGTGTTTGGGGCCGGATTCCGGTCGGTACCGGCCTGTCTCTTCGCTTCCGCCCTGATCACCGCGGCCTGGATTGACTGGGATTTCACCTACATACCGGACGGCATCTCCCTGTTCATCCTGCTGGCAGGACTCCTCTCCTTGATCCCGCTGCCTGCTTACGGCCTACTGACACGGTTTTCCTGGAAAAGCCTGGGCGATCATATTGTTGCGGCGGTCCTCATCGGATCTGCGCTGTTCATTGTCTCCCGGCTCACCGGCGGCGGAATCGGAGGCGGCGACATCAAGCTTCTGGCCGCATCCGGCTTCTATCTCGGCCTCCCGAGGGGGCTTCTTGCCCTGTTTGCGGGCTATGTCCTGGCCGCCGTCTGGGTCGTTCCGGCACTGATGCGCGGTAAAATCCATCGTCGCTCGTCCATTCCCATGGCCCCGTTTTTCGCCGTCTCCCTAATCCTCTCGTTGCTTTGGGGCGAACAAATCCTTAACTGGTATCTGAATCTGGTGTTTCGCGGAGGGGTTTGAGACAGTTCCCACCCCCGCGGCCCGTTTACCGGGAACGTCCGCCCTCGTAGTAGCGGTAGACGCCCAGGCCCTGCATGTTAAAATGCAGGCTGTCGGGCACTGCGGCCTGGGGATCTTCTGCATCCGGGGCCGGGGCGTTGTCCGTGGGCTCTGCATCTGATTCCGGGACGCTGTCCGGGGCGACCTCATCTGATTCCAGGCCGCTGTCCGGGGCGACCTCATCTGATTCCAGGCCGCTGTCCGGGGCGACCTCATCTGATTCCAGGCCGCTGTCCGGCTCCCCTTCGTCCTGAGCCCCGTCTTCCCCTTGCTCATCCTCCTGCGGCAGCGGAATGATCAACACTTCGCCTTCCGCGTCGTCAAACCGGATTTCCGCGCCCAGCCTGAACGTATATCCATGGCGCGTCACCTGGGTGTCCACGGTGGCCTCGCCCCTGGCCGGTCTGGCGGTCAGAACCATCTCCACCGCAAGGTCTCCCGTCTCGCCGTATCCATTTGCACGGTATTCCAGGGCTTCCAGTGCCTCCGTAAGCTCTTCCGCTCCCCTTCTCCCCGCCAGCGACAGGCAGTCCTCCTCAAATTCCTCCCAAATCCGGTTCATCGCAACGGACGAGCCGTTGCTCACGTCCAGACAGTAGGACTGGTGGATCATCTTTGCGGCGGCCTGCGCTTCCATGTAGCTGCGGTTCTGTAAAACCGCTTCCAGACTGTAGCGCGACATGTACAGAAATCCCGTGGACAGGATTACAAACATGGTCATGAGCATGATCACGTAAATCATACTGCCTCCCCGGCGCGGATCAATGCGTCCCATCCGGCTTTCCCTCCTCTATCTCCCCGTACAGGCTGGAAACATAAGCCTCCTGTTCCCAGATCACTTCATCCCCATTTTCTTCCAACAGCCGAATCCGCACACAGACCGTGTCCTCATCCGTTCCGGTAAAATCCAGCTCCGGCCTCATGCCAAGCTCCTGCCCTCCATCCAGCAGCGTCCCGTCAAATTGCAGCGGCCCGTCCTCGCCTCCGCCGCTCCCATACCCGGACCGCTCCGTCTCCCGCACCTGGTAATACAAGGTTGCGGAATCTTCGGGGTCTACGGCGAAATCATACCCGTAACGCAGCTGCTCCTCTATCTCACGGTAAATCCGGCTGCACACCTGTTTCGCCTCCGAGGTCCGCCCGAACCGGTAATACAGCTTCAGCTGGGGCACCAGAAAACCGGTGAAAAAGAGCAGCGCGATGGAGGCAATGGTCAATGCCATTACGGTCTCCAGCAGTGTGAAGCCACCGCAGCGCCTGCCTCTGCTTTCTGTGTCTTTGCTCACTCCATGTCCTCCCATTACTCGTGCCGGAAATAGGTAATCCGGTTTTCCCCGTCTTCCCCAACCGTGTACTCGCGGAAATACTCTTCCAGCGTTTCACCGGAATCCATTTGGAAATACACCGTGAGAACCTTCTCCCCGGCCTTTCCCTCCCCGCGGTCCGCCAGCGCGCCGAGCTCATAGCTGGAACGGTCCAAACGGTACTCCCGCGACAGAAGCTGCGAGTTTGCCGCCATCATATACAGGAACCCCGTGCTGATCAGGGCGATCAGCGCCACGCTGACGATCACCTCAACCAATGAAAATCCCGCTCTGGGACCCGGCCCGCCTTTTCGTTTGTACGCCATAACGCCTATTCCATGCCTTTCTCCGCTGCGCGCGGCTCCACCCAGTAAATGTCCACATCCATCCGGCAGATCACGCCGGCCGTCTCCGACGCCGAGGCCTTCACACGGCTATCCGGTTCGATTCCCATATAGCTCACCACCATGCTGGCAGGTTCTGCGTCAATCCGGTCCGCCATCCTCATGGCATCCCGGACACCGTCGCCGGCCAGCTCCAAATGGACCTGCGCGTACCGGAACTCCGGGCCGGAGGCATTTCCCAGACTGCCTGAACTCCCCGCACTGCCTGAACTCCCCGCACCGCCTGAACTCCCCGCACTGCCTGAATCCCCCGCACTACCCGGGCTTTCCGTCCTGGGGACAGCCTTCTCCGACCGGAAATCCCCTTTTCCGGACTCTGACCGGACGATTTCCAGTCTGCGCACCGTCAGTCCGGACTCACGGGCCATACGCTGGAACATGCGGTCAAAGGCCACATCCTCCATCGTTTCATAAAAGAACAGGTCCCCGCTTTCCTCCAGGGACGGCTCCGACACAATAACCACATCGATGAACTGTTCCGCATCAATCCGCTCCTGCTCCAAACGGCCGCACTCCTCACGGGCGGACATACGGCGCTCCATAGCCGGTTCCAAAATCCGGGTCCGGCCAGCCGACCAGATCAGAAGGACCGCCAGCGCCGTGAGCAGTACACATTCCCGTTTACTGAACCGCATTTTGCCGTCCCTCCTTTCCCGTCAGCCTGATCTTTATCTCCATAGAAAGTGTCTGTTCCCCGGCGGCTTCCGCCCCGTAACCCCAGGAACTGTATTCCACCTCTGTAAAATACCCGCTGTCCCGCACGCGCTCCACATATCCGGGCGCCTCCCCGGAATCCGGTATGGTGAGACGCAGGCTGAGGTATCCCGTGGTTTTATTGTAAACCACGGACTCAATGTCCATGCCGGGAGCCAGGCAGTCCTCCAGGACCTCAAAACCTTCCATGGTCAGGCATTTCATGGTTCGGATTTTGTTCGTTGCCGCCTCCATCCGGTTCTGGTAAGCGCGATCATCGGCCTGCTCCTGATGTCTGGCTATTTTCTCCCGGTAGGCCGCGACCCCTTTATCCTCCGCCAGATAGGCGGACAGCTCCCGGGATTTTTGTTGTGCGCGGTATGTCCCGGCCTCCAGATAACACCAGATTCCGGCCACTGCCAACGCGTTGGCCGCTGCAAACAACAGGCAGCGGGCGCCGAATCCCTCCGGAAGGATTCCCCTTCCCCGCCGGGACAAACCGCGCTCCGCGGCCAGGAGGTTCACCGGGCACAGCCCCTTCTCAGGCCGGTGGGCGGCGCAGAGCACCATCGCGCTGAAGTGAATGTCCTCCTCTGCCACCGGGCTTTTCCCAGACGGGCGGATGTCAAACCGGAGACAACGGCATGGCAGCCTGAGCAGACCGCCCACAGAAGCGGCCGCCGCATCCGCGTCTTTCAGTCTGCCCGGGAGAATCAACACCTGCTGCACGGTCTCGGATTCCGTGCGGGCCTCGCAGAACTGGACCAGCTTTCCGATCTGATCCGCAATCTCCTCATAGAGAAGTCCCTCCGCTCCCGCATCGCAGAAGCGCCTCACATTCAGCCGGACATTCCGGTTTAAAAGGCAGTGCCCGTCTTTAACCAGACACAGGCGCAGCTGATCCGATTCCAGCGCCGCCACCACGGCGGTCTGGCGGCGCGCTCCCATACGGAGGGCAAACTTAGCCATACAGTCCGGCAGCACGCTCAGACGTGCGCAGGAAATACCAGCCTCCATTAATGGCAGCAGCCGCTTCTCAAGCCGTTCCTGCTCCATGGCGTACGCCAGGAGATGCTGCTCCTTTCCGCGCCCCGCCCGCTCCAGGAAATCCATATCCACCGCAGTGGCCGCAGCTGTTCTCCGAAAATAGGCGATTTCATTTCGGATCATTCCCCGCGTAATCTTAGCGGACGCCGCGGGAAGGCGCATCTCACGCAAAACGGTCTCGCTTCCTCCCACCGCCGCAATCACGGACTTTCCGGCCAGGCCCGCTGACCGCAGAAATGCCGCCGCCTCCTGCACGTCCCCGGCCCTGGTTAATTCTGCGGTCTTTGCCGCGCGCAGCGTAAACACTCCGCCCTTAAAGCAGCCGCACACATAGGCGATCCGCCTGTCCTCCAGATAGAGATAATGTCTCAACGATTTCCTCCTCATCACAGCATATGGGAATACATGGTGTAAATGGGCATCATGACGGCGATCACAATACTTCCAACCACCAGGGCCATCACGATCATCACGCAGGGCTCCAGAAGCGCAACCATCTGTTCCAGGGCCATTGCGGATTCCGACTCGTAAAAGATTCCCGCATCCGCCAATATATTCTCCAGCGCGCCCGATTCTTCACCGGCCGCCACCAGGGAGATAAATACCGGCAGAAAGATGCGCCGCCGTTCCAGCGACTGGGAGAGCATTTCTCCCTTGCGCAGATCCATTCCCACCTGCCCCAGACACATCCGTATGTAGGAATTACCCATCACGGCCGCTGCAGCGTCCAGGCTTTCCAAAATGCTGATACCGCTGGCATACAGCAGGGAAAAGGCCGAGGCGAACTGTGCCGTGTACACGGTTTTCAGCAGCCTCCCCGCCACCGGAAGCCCCAAAAGCAGCCGGTCCTTTTCCAGGCGGACCGCGGGAATCGTCAAAATCCAGGCTCCCAGTCCCAAAAGTCCACAAACAGCCAGCAGCAGATGCAGCCCGTGAATTTTCAGAAACGCGCTCGTCCCCATCAGGAAACGTGTGAACGCCGGAAGCTCCGTCCCGGACAAAAGCGACGCGAACCTGGGCAGCACGATGGTCAGCATAAACACCGTAGCCACCAGCGTGACCACCAGCAAAATGGCGGGGTAGGTCATCGCGCTCTTTATCTTCTTGCGCAGCTTTGCCTCCCGGCTGTAATGATCCGCCATTTTCGCCATCACCCGGTCCAATGAACCGTTCAGCTCTCCCATTGCAGCCATATGTACCAACAGTCCGGGAAATATCCCGTTCATCTCCGCCATAGCTTCGGACAGCGTCCGCCCCTTCTGCACCGTCTCGTTAAGCCGGGCCAGAATCCGCCCAAGGGATCGGTCACGGGTGGAACTGCCGCAGACGGAAAGCGCCCTGGAAACGGGCACGCCCGCGCCCAGCATGGTGGACATCTGACGACAGAAAGGCGGGATGGCGTCGGACTTCACTCTGCTGGAAGTCCGACGGCCGTTCTCCGCCTCTGTTCTGCGATATTCATAACAATAAATTCCCCTCCGGTGAAGCATCTCAAGCAGCGACTGCTCGTCCGCAGCCTCCAGCGTCCCTGCGCAGCAGGTGCCGTCCATCCGGAGTGCTTTATAGCGGTAACGTGCCATTTCATCCCCTTCTCTTTCGTTTCCCGCAGACGTACAAAAAACGGCCTTATCCGATGGATTCCGATCAGATAAGGCCGCCCGGCTGCGATAATCTCATGGCCTGATACAAGGCGTTTCAACGGAATTGATTCTGCGCCGGCTCATAATGATAACCGATGCCGGATAGTGTGGAGACGATCTCCGCCTTCAGTACGCCGGCAGAACGGCAAAACTCATCAAGCGTGCCATAGTGATCCCTCAGCTGCGTATTTATATAACTCAATAAAATGACCGGATCTTTCGGTATACTGTCCATGGTTCGTTTTCTTCCTCCGTCTCTGCAGAATCATCTGACCCGGACCCAGCTGGAATCCGGTTCACAATATTATTATCGCTTATATTTTTCATTGTCAAGACTTCATTCCCAATTTTGCTCATTTTTTGCAAATTCCAGTGGTTTTTTATCAAAAAAAGGCGCAGGATAGGCCCCCCACGCCTTTTTTACATGGATCCCAAATATTTACAAATTACTCCACATACGCGATCAGCCGGTCTTGATGTTCGGACACGTCGATCACAATGGTGTTGCCCGCACGGACGCCCTCCTGGAGGATAATTTTGGCTGCCAGCGTCTCCACGTGTTTCTGAAGGTAACGCTTCAGCGGCCGCGCGCCGTACACCGGATCATAACCCCGCTCGATGACGAACTCCTTCGCCTGAGCGGTCAGCTCGATGGTCAATTCCCGGTCTGCCAGACGCCTGTTCAAATCCGCCACGCACAAGTCCACGATTCCGCCGATATTCTCCCTGGTTAAGGGCTTGAACAGAATCACCTCGTCCAGACGGTTCAGGAACTCCGGCCGGAAGTGGGCCCGCAGATCGTTCATCACCGCGGCCTCGGCCTCAGGCCGGATGCGGCCGTCCTCGCCGATGCCCTCCAACAGGTACTGGGAGCCGATGTTGGACGTCAGGATAATGATCGTGTTCTTAAAGTCCACGGTCCGCCCCTGGGAATCCGTGATCCGCCCGTCGTCCAGAACCTGGAGCAGCACATTGAACACGTCCGGGTGAGCCTTCTCCACCTCGTCGAACAGCACCACGGAGTAAGGCTTGCGCCGCACCGCCTCGGTCAGCTGTCCGCCCTCGTCGTAGCCCACATATCCCGGAGGCGCTCCGATCAGACGGGCCACGGAGTGCTTCTCCATGTACTCGCTCATGTCGATGCGGACCATGTTGCCCTCATCGTCGAACAGCGCTTCCGCCAGGGCCTTTGCCAGCTCGGTCTTGCCCACGCCGGTGGGGCCTAAAAACAGGAAGGAGCCAATGGGCTTGGTGGGATCTTTGATACCGGCTTTGGACCGGATAATGGCCTCGGTCACCTTTTCCACGCCCTCCTCCTGGCCGATCACCCGCTTGTGGAGCAGATCGTCCAGATGAAGCGTCTTGCTGCGCTCGCTCTCAGTCAGCTTAGCCACCGGGATTCCGGTCCAGCGGGAAATGATCCGCGCGATCTCGTCCTCGGTCACGCTCTCGCGCACCAGGCTCAAATCCTCGTTTCTTACCCGCTCTTCCTCCTCGGCCAGCTCCTTCTGCAGCTGTGGAAGCTTGCCGTACTGGAGTTCCGCGGCCTTGTTCAGGTCGTATCGCTGCTGGGCGTCCTGAATCTGCCGGTTTACCGTCTCGATCTCCTCCCGGAGAGCGGAAAGGCGGTCCACGCTGGCCTTCTCATTCTCCCACTGGGCTTTCCGGGCCGCGAACTCGTCGTGCAGCTCCGCCAGCTCCTTCTGCAGGTCCGCCAGACGGTCCTGGCTTAAGTGGTCGGTCTCTTTCTTCAGGGCGGCCTCCTCAATCTCCATCTGCATAATCTTGCGGGACATCTCATCCAGCTCCGCCGGAAGGGTGTCCAGCTCGGTCTTGATCATGGCGCAGGCCTCGTCCACCAGGTCGATGGCCTTATCCGGCAGAAACCGGTCGGTAATGTAGCGGTCGGACAGGGTGGCGGCGCTCACCAGCGCGGAGTCCGTGATCTTCACGCCGTGAAACACCTCGTAGCGTTCCTTCAGGCCCCGGAGAATGGAAATGGTGTCCTCCACCGTTGGCTCATCCACCAGCACCGGCTGGAACCGGCGCTCCAGCGCCGCGTCCTTCTCAATGTACTTGCGGTACTCGTTCAGGGTGGTGGCGCCGATGCAGTGCAGCTCGCCTCTGGCCAGCATGGGCTTTAACATATTTCCCGCGTCCATGGAGCCCTCGGTTTTACCCGCGCCCACAATGGTGTGCAGCTCGTCAATGAAAAGGATAATCTGCCCGTCGCTCTTCTTCACTTCCTCCAGCACGGCCTTCAGACGCTCCTCAAACTCGCCTCTGTACTTGGCTCCGGCCACCAGAGAACCCATGTCCAGAGCAAACAGCTTCTTGTCCTTCAGTCCGTCCGGCACGTCGCCCCGCACAATCCGCTGGGCCAGGCCCTCCACCACGGCGGTTTTGCCCACGCCGGGTTCGCCGATCAGCACCGGATTGTTCTTGGTTTTACGGGAAAGGATCCGGACCACGTTTCGGATCTCGCTGTCGCGGCCAATCACCGGGTCCAGCTTCTGCTCACGCGCCCGTTCCACCAGGTCGTAGCCGTACTTGGTCAGGGTGTCGTAAGTGGCCTCCGGGTTGTCGCTGACCACCCGCTGGTTGCCGCGCACCGTGGACAACGCCTGTAAAAATGTCTCCCTGGTGATGTTGTACATCTTGAGCAGGTTTTTGACCGACCGGCTGGGATGCCTGATCAGGGCCAAAAACAGGTGTTCCACGGAAACGTACTCGTCGCCCATGGACTTGGCCTCGTCCTCCGCGTTGATCAGCACCTTATTTAAGTCGTTGCTGATGTAGAGCTGGCCGCCTCCGCTGACCTTGGGCAGCTTCTCCAGCGCCTGTTTCACCTCATTTTTCAGCATATCGCCCTGAATCCCCATCTTGGTCACCAGCTTTAAAATCAGGCTGTCCTCCAGGGTGAGCAGAGCGTACAGCAGGTGCTCCTGATCGATCTGCTGGTTTCCGTACTCGTAAGCCAGCTTCTCGCAGTTCTGCACCGCCTCCATCGATTTTTGCGTAAATTTATTGATGTTCATCACTCATTCCTCCTCTATTCGGAATTGTGCTCTTGTATCTGTGTTCTAGTCGTACTATAACACGCTTTATTAGCACTGTCAAGAGGTGAGTGCTAATTTTTTCATATATTTTTTGATCTTATATATTTTAATGTTGCAATTAGATTTTCTAATGTATAAAATGGGAAGAGTCCGTTCACTCCTGCCCCTCGGGGTGGTAAAATAGGGGCGGACTTTTGAAAAACAGGGAGAATAAAAGATTATGAAGAGCAATCGAGACTGGTATCTGCAGGGCGCCCATGACGGCCTCCCCATTGCCATGGGATATCTTGCGGTTTCCTTTACATTGGGCATCGCGGCAAGAAATGTGGGGCTGGGGGCCTTCCCCGCATCGCTTATGTCCATCACCAACCTGACCTCCGCCGGGCAGTTCGCGGCCCTGGGGCTCATCACCGCCGGCACCTCCTACGTGGAGATGGCGTGCACGCAGCTGATCATCAACCTGCGGTATTTCCTGATGTCCTGCGCCCTTTCCCAGAAATTAGATCCGAACATGCATTTTTTCCACCGCCTGCTGGTGGCCTACGGGGTCACGGACGAGATCTTCGGTATCTCCATCGGATCAGGCAGAATGTTAAACCCCTTCTATGCCTACGGCGCAATCAGCGTGGCCGCTCCCAGCTGGACCCTGGGCACGTTCCTGGGCGTGGTTTCCGGAAACGTCCTGCCCGCCAGGGTGTTAAACGCGCTGAATGTGGCGCTCTACGGCATGTTTATCGCCGTGATTGTGCCTCCGGCCAGGAAGCAGAAGGTGTTGGCCGGACTGGTCGCAGTGTCCATGGCGGCCAGCCTGCTGTTCACCCTATTGCCGGTAGTCAGCCAAATCTCCACGGGCATGCGCATCATTATCCTGACTGTGCTGGTAGCCGGAGCCGGGGCTGTCCTGTTCCCGGTGGAGGAAGCGGAAGAAAAGGAGGAACTCCATGAAGCATAACGTATATCTCTACATTTTTGTCATGGCAGCCGTCACCTACCTGATCCGGGTACTGCCGCTGACGCTGATCCGAAAGCCCATCCGGAACCGGACCATCCGTTCCTTCCTCTATTATGTACCCTACGTGACGCTGGCGGTCATGACCTTCCCGTCCATTCTCACCGCCACCTCCAGCCCGGTCTCGGCGATGGCCGGTTTCCTGGCCGCCCTTGTACTGGCCTACCGCGGCGCCGGGCTGTTCGGGGTTGCCTGCGGCGCCTGCGGGCTGGTGTTTCTTCTGGAGCTGTTTCTCTGACAGCCCGTTCTCTGAATTCGCGTGTGTGCAAATTGGGAGGGCCCAGGCCGCGCAGGGACGGGTCCAGGTTGACGTTCCCTGAATTCGCGTGCGTGCGAATTTGGAACTCAGAAACGGACTTCAAACGGCCGCATTACGGATAAACCGTCAGCTGCCCATTCTGCATCTGATAGCGCAGGATGCGCTGGCCCTGCCGGGTTGCGTCCGGCAGCGCGGAAACGGACTCATGGGCTTTGTCCGGTGCGGCGGCAGTGATCTGCTGCTCATAGTAAAATGAAGTGACGGCTCCGATGCCGAGAAGTACAAGCACAGCCCAGAACAGCGCATTCTCTGTCATACGTCCCAGCAGCCGCCCTCTGCGCGGCCTTGGCGCCAAAATGTCGGTGGGTATCATCATAAGGGTATCTCCGTCCATATCGATCCTTTTTACAGCCTATGGGGTTTTTTGTCCAATTATGCCGGGAGCAGACTGGGAATGCCGCACAGGTGCTGGGAAGCCGGAAAAAACAATAGGCCCGTCGTTGAACCGACGGGCCATTGTTTTTTCCATATTCTGTATTTTCTCTTCTGATTTACTGTAAGCCGGTCGCGGTGATGGTCCGTCCGGTCAGGGTTCCTTCATAGCTGACCGTAGCGGTATCGCCCTCCTTCAGGCTGTCAAACATACCGTCCTCGCCCACAAATGTAAAGATGCTCTTCTCCGCATCGGAAGTCTCCAGAACAACCGTGTTGCTGTTCACCTGAAGCACCTTTCCAGTCAGCATGTAGATATCCGCATCCGCAGAATCGCTGGCGTCCTCGGTCACGATTCTGGTGGCCATAGCCGGCTCTTCCTCGTCCTCGGGATCTCCGTAATAGGTAATCTCCGCTTCCACGCCTGCCTTGATGCCGCCCTTGGTCACCTGCTGGGCAATGGAGGTGTCAAACGTATAGGTACCGTCCTCGGTTTTCACCGTCATGGTTTTCCCGTCCACCTTCTCGATGGTGCCGTTGGTCACCGGATCCTCCTCCTCGGCCGCCGCTTCCTCGGCCTCCTCGGCCGCGGAGGTTACGATATCGATAAATACCGCCTTGTTCTCGCCATCGGACAGCTCGCCGTAGAAGGTAACCTCAACCTCGTCGCCCACTCCCAGCTTGCGGTCATCCGAGAATTCCGCATCCGCGTATGTAAACTTCACCTGTTTTCCCTCGTCGTCCTCAACTGTCACGATCTGATCCGTAAGTTCCTTCACATATCCGTAAAAATAATCCTCATCCTGATCGGACTCAGATGCAGCTGCCGCTGTGGTCGTCTCAGCCGCCGTGGTTGTCTCCGCTGCAGTTGTCTGGGCGACAGTGGTCTCCTCCGCCTTCTTGGAAGAGCAGGCGGTCATTCCCAGCGCCAGTGCCAGCACTGCGATGGCTAAATAATGTTTTTTCATAATTCAGTATCTCCTCTTCGTTATTTTGCTTCTCACAAAATACTCCTCAGTTATCCGCGCCGGAATAGCCCCCGGCTCGGATACATGATACATATTACTACGAAACCACGGCGATTGCTATGTCTTTTTCTTTAATTTTTTTTAAATTCCTTCTAAACTGGTTCGTCCTACAAGGAACCCATACGCCCGATTGCCCTTGTCACCAGCTCCCGGAATCTGGGCGCCACACGGTCGGCGGTCTCCTGAACCTCCTTGTGGCTGAGGGGCTGATCCGTCATGCCGCAGGCCAGGTTGGAAATGCAGGAAATACCGCAAATCTTCATTCCCATGTGGTTTGCCGCCACCGCCTCGCAGGCCGTGCTCATACCGCAGGCGTCGCCGCCCAGGCTCCGGCACATCCGCACCTCCTGGGGACTCTCATAAGCCGGGCCGGTGAACTGGACATAGACGCCCTCCCGTAACGGGATATCAAGTTCCGCCGCACATTCCCGAATCAGGCTGCGAAGGTCCTCATCGTAAATATGGCTCATATCCGGGAACCGCGGTCCAAGCTCGTCCAGATTGGGACCGATTAGCGGCGACGGCACCAGGCTTGAAATCTGATCCCGGATCAGCATTAAATCTCCCGCCGCAAAATCAAAGTTGACGCCGCCGGACGCATTGGTCAAAAACAGGATCCTGGCCCCCATCAGCTTCATAAGTCGGATGGGAAGCACCACGTCTGTCATCGCATACCCTTCATAATAGTGGACCCGCCCCTGCATCAGCACCACCGGTACCCCCTCGATATGACTGAATACAAAACGGCCCTTGTGTCCGGGCACAGTGGAGACGGGAAATCCCTCAATCTCGTGGTAGTCGATGGCTGCCTCCACCTGAATGTGGTCCGCATAGTCCCCCAGCCCGGACCCAAGCACCAGCGCCACGTCCGGTGCGAACGGAATTCTGTCCTTCACGCTGTCATAGCAGCGCAGCAGTTTATCATAAACCGGATTCATATCGCATGCTCCTTTCTTTCGGGCACTCACCGCCCGTCACCGCCATTTTACCACATGTCCCCCTGGCGGCTCAAGCCCCGGCATAATCGTTTTTATTTCCTCTTTTTTCTTTTCTCCTCCCTCCGCCAGGCTGCAAGAAGCACAATCGTGCCCAACAAAACCGCAAACAGCCCCACTGCAATGGTGACCACCACTCCGCTGCGTATCAGGTACCAGAATTTCCCATTTTCGTTTTCCGGAACAGGCTGCTCTGCCTCTGACGTGGTCTCGCGGATCACGCTCACCGACGGCTCCCGGACCGGAATGTTCAGCTCATAGACGGTTTTCAGGCAATAGCGCTCCGGAATCGTCCGCACGATCTGCCCCGCATAGACCACCCGGTAATCCGCCACCCGTTTTTTCCCAAAGGCGACGGCATCCCGGCAGACCTCGCCGCCTGCGTCCATATACGGTTCGCCGTCCCAAACCATGTTCTCCACCACATAATCGCTGCTCTTAAGGCCCAGGACCCGCAGCAGTTCCTCCCGGTACGCTTCGGTCGGCGGAAGTTCCTGACCCGCCGGGATCATAATTTCTCCCAGCTCATACTGCTCAGCCCCATAGGAATGAAACGTGACCGGCACGGAAAATTCATCGGACCAGCGCTCATCCAGCACTGTTTTTTCCGTCATTTCCAGCACTCCCCGGGCGTTCTCTCCGTCCTGGTCTTCCTCCACCGTAATCTGCCAGGGAATCACCTGCGCCCCTTCCACCGCCCGGTAAACTACCTCCTTCTCCGCGTCGTGACCAGCCGTTTCTTCCGGAATGCACTCCACATTCCAATCCGCCAGCCGGTATCGTTCCCCGGACTCATCCGTGTAGTATTCCGGCGGCCGCACAAAGCGCTCCCGCTCGGCGGCATCCATGAAGGTGGCCTGGCGGATCGTCTTTCTCATATTTTGGCCCTGGTTTATCACAAGGCTTTCCTCCCGGCTTCCGTCTGTTCCGGCAAAAGCTGTTCTGGCCGCCAGGAAGCACACTAGGAGTGATGTCAGTAACATCCGGAGATAAATCCGGGCCGCAGGCTGTCCTCTCATAGCCGCGCCCCCTTCCCGTTCGCAGCGGCCCGCACCACCAGCCTGCGCCCGCCGCTATGGCAGGTGAGCAGCGTCAAATACTTAGGGGGTGCGGGGGCTGCTCCGGTGGTGTTCGGCGTGGGGACAGCTCCGGCGGAATCCGGCGTAGGGGCCGTCCCGGCGGAATCCGGCGTAGGGGCAGTCCCGGCGGAATCCGGTGTCCGCCCCATCTCCTGCCCGCGTTCCCGCAGTGCATGTTCCTCCATTCCGGAAACCGAACACGACTCCACCGCATAACTATTCCACGCGCCGCCATCATAGACGTAAATGTTCAAATGCCGCACCCGGAAGTCCTCATCCAAATAGTTCTTCAGGCCCGCAAACATCGTACCGTCCTTCATATTATGGCCGTAAACTAAGGTTTCCGCTCCGGATAAAGGCTTCTCCCGGCAGTCCGCAAAGAGACAACCGCACCCGCCCTCTCCTCCGTCAAATCTGTGGCTGAGATAAAACTGATTGTCACAATGCCGCGCCACAGGGTAATTGATGCGTGTGCCCGGTATGTAGATCCAAAAACAGTATTCAGGGTTCATTTTCCTCAGCGCTTCTTCCTGAATATCCGGCAGGGCAATGACATCGTTGGATGGATCGGCGGGGAGGGTGGGGAGGTGCGCTACATGGCGTTCGGCCGGTACGGACGGGGCGGTAGCGCGACGGGCAGCCGGTATGGACGGGCTGGCTGTACCGGGCACAGCCGGTACGGATCCGCCGGTAGCACGGTGTTCAGCCAAGCCGCCCAAGCCACGATTTCCCCAAACCGCCGTACCAGCAGCGTGACGCGCTGCGGACCGGATTTTTGAAGGCACGACTGCGGATTTTGATGGCAACCCCGGGGATTTCGATGGCAAACCCGGGAATTTTCCTGGCATACTAAGAGTTTTCCCATATGCGCCGGAAACCGCCCCTGACTTCTCCGGCGCACCGAGGGATTTTTTCGTTTTCCACTTTCCTACACCCAAAATTGCCGCTTCCATAGTCCCAACTGCCTCAACCTGTTCCCCGTCCGAGACGGCGTTGGCCAGTTTTCGGACCGCCTCATAAGACTCCTGGTCCTGACTGTACCTGTGGTCGGCCCGGATGGCCGCGGCGCAGCAGAGGATCAGGCCGACGGAAAACAGAACCACCAATGCCCCCGGAATAAACCGTGCAGCGCTGCGCCTCACCTCTTTATAATTCACATCATCCCCTCCTTTTCTCTCAGACCGCTCATAGACGGCCGTATACTCCAATATCCGGCGGTTTCCCGCCGATGCCGCAGCCGCAACCGCCCCCTCTGCCTTCCTGCCTGTCTCCATCGACTCCTGCGGCTCCAACTCCTCATACACTGCCTGAATCTGCTGTCCGTCCAGCGGATTCAGCGCAGCCATTCCCCCATACACAGCTTCGCAGTCCCGCACCAACAGCTGTCCCTTGACCCGCAGGCGTCTGTTTACCGTGTCGTTTTCCTCGTACGAAGGCCCGTCCCAGTGGATCTCCGTGATCTGGCAGCAATCAGCCGGTAGTCCCAGATCTTCCAGCAGGGCGGCGCACAGGTCTGTGTTTATGACATCAGCGGAAGGGGCGTCCGGGTTATCCCCGGGCAGTTGAACCAGCGCATTTCCCAAAAGAAATATCCCGGCGTCACAGTCCTCGGCCACAATTCTCAGGTCCAAACCGTTCTCCCATCGTTCATTGGAAAAACAACTGCTCAAAAGCGGCATAACCACACTGCTTTCGGTTCCGGTCACCGGATCTTTCACCGCCAGGCGGGCAGTCTGAGGCGGATTTTCTTCCGCCCCCAGCCCCTGATATGTGATTTGCTTTTTCACCTCCAGTGTTCTGCCGCCTATTTTTGCCGGTATGGTTTCATAACTTTTCAGTCCGTAACGCCGGCCCTCATATTCGATCACCGCAACCGGAATGTGATTCTGCGGCAAATCCTGAAATGGATCGCTCAGAACCGTTTTGATTCTTCCGGGGACAGTGGCCGGAAGGCCGGTGATCGGCTTTCGCTCCACCCTGCTTCGGACATACTCCCGGCCATCCACCACTTTCGTCAACGGGAAATTCCGAGAGATGTTTTCATCATCCAAAGCCTCAGAACCACCATCCATTTCCGTTATCTCCCCTTCCAAGGATTCTGCCCTTATTTCTGTCCAAAGCCGCTGTCCCGCTACCGCGGGCGGCATAAACACCGGGATTAGGAAGAGAAACACAGCGAGCAGGACCAGGAAGAAAATTGTATACAAGCGCCGCCCGGAGCATACACGTTTAACCGGCATGTGTGCGCTCAGCTTATTGTGACCCTCTAATTCATTCGGCCCGCATCGTTTCCGATCTCTCTCCCGTTTTCTTCTCCTAAGCTCCTCCCCGCCGGATATTATCAAACCTGCCAGACAAATTAAAATCCCGGAGGCGATCCATTCTAACGGTGTATCGTCCCCTGTTTTGACAAGCTCCGGCGTTTGTCCCCTGAAACGCAGCACGCCGTCCCCTCTCAGAGAGGTTTTATAGTAGGCCGTGATTCTGCCGATTTTCGTTTCTTCCCGGAAGTTGTACACGCAGGTATTCCCGTCCACTGTTCCATCCGGCAGCACTGAAAATTCCATCTGTGCCTCCGTCCTCACGTAGCCCTCCGGCGCCTGAACCTCTTCCAAACGGTATCTCCCTGGCTCGGATGGCCGGAACACAGCCAGGCCCTCGCCGTCCGTCCCGGCTTCCATCAGAATCTTTCCGGTATCCGGCTCCGTAATCCGCAGCACAGCGCCTGAAATTCCCCGTCCCGTCTCACCGTCCAGCTTGTGAAGCGGCACTTCCAGCCGCGCATCCTCCACCTGGTAGACTCCCGTTTCCACCACTCCGTTCAGGACCGTAAAACTGAACACCTGACTGTTTAATGCATACCCCGCCGGAGCTCCGGTCTCCCGGAAGGTATAGGTGCCGTCCGCAGGCTTTTTAATCCGGAACATTCCGCTGCTGTCGCTGACCGAAATTCCCTGCACGGACCCGTCCTGGTTGTAAAACGTAAACTGCGCCCCAGGCAGTGCGGTTCCATTGGCATCTGCCTTTCGGAAGCTGATAAAGGTTTCCGGGGGTATATCCGGCGTTCCCCCGCCTCCCCCAGAGCTCTTTCTGTAGTTTTCGTACTGAAATACCTGGATTTTTCCACCCGGGTCCACCACAATCTCCCGATCCTCGCCCCTCCGGTAACCGGACGGCGCTTCCAGCTCCCGGATGATATAGGTACCGGCTGGAAGCCCATAGATCCGGTGGGCTCCCTGATCCGTCGACGTCCACTCCTCCACGGTTCTTCCGTCGCTTTTACAGATCAGCGCGAGCCTGGCCCCCGCCAGCAGCGTTTGGGAAGCGCCGACGGTTTTCCCGATATCCACCGCGGTCGTGTCATTTGGCATCGTCAGGTGGAGCACTTCCCGCATCCCGTCCTCAATCACGAATAAAATGGGCTCCGCCAGAACCGGGTACCCATCGCCCGGCGTCTGCGTCTCCACCAAACGGTAGGTTCCTGCCTCTAAACCCTTGCTGTAATGGGGCTGCCTGGTGCTGATCCACCGGTCCACCACCTCCCATTTTCCACTCTCCGGTGCCTCCGGATGATCCGTGCGCTCTATCTGCAGTGCAGCACCCTCCAACAGTTCTCCGGTATCCCGGATCACCTTGTCCACCCTGACCCGGTTGGAGTCGTTGGCAGGCCGGTATTCTACCCTCAGAAGCGGGGTGTTGCTGTCCTCATACTGGAACTGAAACTCATAATTCGGCAGCGTCAGCATATGACCCGCAGGCGCTTTGGTCTCCGTACACACATAGGTATACGGGGTAAATTCACCCTGGCTGTTTTGATAACCGATGGGCTGGGCCGGAAATTTCGCGGCGCCCTGCTCATCCGTCACCACGGTCCCACACACGATTCCCAGCGTCCGGTTCAACAGTTGAAACTCCGCCCCGGCCAGTTTCATTTCCGGCTCGTCGGTATCGGATTTCACTAGTTCCAGCTCTCCGTCGGGGATGCGGTCAATCATCTCCACCGACTGCAGTTCCCCGGTATCCCGGATGGTAAACGGAACGCGGACCGACTGTAGAAATCCGTAGGGGGTGGTCACCTCCTCCAAAACATAATCCCCCTCCGGAATGTAGCGGATTATATGAGGCTTCAGATCACCGGCCTCAAATCCCTCCGGAATCTCCCCTGCTTCCGCTTCCTCCCGGGTATAGATCCCGTCCATTCCGGATACCCAGCTGGCCTCCACCTCCTCATATGCGCCGCCCTCGCCGGGACGGCGGACCATAAGGGGCTGCACCGACACATTTCCCTGGCCGTCCATCTCATAGATTGCCATTCCGGCTCCCTTTACCTCTTTTCCTCCGGTAATACTCACCTTGGATACCTGGAGCGTCAGCGGCCGGTCGCCCATCTCAAACGCCTGGATTTCTTCCAGATGGCCGGTGTCCTCAACCGTAAGGAGCATGGCCGGAGCGGTGGCGTACCCCGCCGGATTCCCGGATTCCGCCAGGACATAGCTTCCCACCGGCAGATACTCAATCCTTGTGGTGCCGGTCTCCGTATAATAATAGCGCCCCTGAAGAGTATTAGGAACGGGCCGGTAGCAGTAATCATACTTCATAATCGGATGATTCCCCGCCGCGTCCGCAGTCAGCCTGCCCGTAGCCGCCACCTCCTGGCCGTCCCTGTAAGTGGCGGCGCGGAACGTGAAAATCTCATTTTCCGGGTCATATACCGGTTTCCCTGCCTCGTCCCGCACTGGATTTCCTTCTTCATCCAGCAGAGCGGGGTATAATGAGAGCCAGGCCGCGCTGTCCTCATAAAGAATCTCCCCATTTTCCGTGTCGTATTTGCGGATGTCAACGGACGTAAAATCATCCTCCATGCGGTAGGACTGCACATTTCCAGTCTCCCGCACATCGATGGGCATGGCTTTAGACTGAACATATCCCTGTTCATAGGGACATATCGTCTCCTCCAGCACATATGGGCCTACCGGAATGTGGTCGATCCAGTGCGGCCTTGTGGTGGGAATCCTCTCTCCATCCGCTCCGAGCTTTAGATTCCCCCTGTCGTCGCACTCATACCCGCTGATCCAGGCTGCGACAGCTTCCCCTTTGACGTAATTTCCGTTCTCATCCGTAACCGGTTTTCCCTCCGTATCCACCTCCGCCCGGTAAAGGGTCATCTCCGCCCCCTGAATTTCCCTCTGGGTCCTCACGTCCACCTTGGAAAATGCCGTCCTGGTAAATTCGTTGGAAAGGAAATACTTCTGCACTTCCCCGGTATCCCGCAGGACGATTCCCAAGTAACGGGACTGGACATATCCCTGCCCGTGAGGCACCTGTTCCTCCTGCAATATGTACGCCCCAAAGGGAAGGCGCGCGATCCGGTGGACCGCTCCCTCCGTCTCCGGCGTCCCGTCCGCCCCTGCGCTCTGATCCGTGGTCCAACACTCCTCCTTTGTGATCACAGAACCGCTTCTGTAATAAACCGGAAGCCCGTTTTCATCGTCCTCCGTGACCTTATCCGGGTACAACGTTTCCACCGTACCATCCCGCTTAATCTGAATGGAACGAACCAACTCTTTCTGGCCCTGATCATCCGCCGTGTACGCGATCATTCTGCCATAATCGTCGTACACGTAAGCCATGCCTGTGACAGAATCCGCAAAGCAAATCTCATTGCCGCGGCTATCCAGCACCGCCAGCTCATTGTTCGATGAGTGATACCTGGTTTCCACGGACTGCAGATCGTAGAAATACAAGTCGACCGGGGCATTCTCCAGTTCCACCGCGTCCCAGATATCCAGTCCGCCCGGACCGGAATCCGACCCGGTAATCCGGATTTCCTTGTGGGTTCCGGTATTCCGGTCCGTGACGCGCTCCACTTTTCCGTCCGCCCAGACCGCGGTCACGCCTTTATACTGATTTTCCCCAGTCTTTTCCAGTTCTATCCCACGGTAAAGCGCCAGACCGGCGCCGCTGACCGCCACACCAAATCGGATTCCCTTTCCTGAGAACGTGCCATCCGGATGATACAGCGGTTTAACGTGATCCATGGCCTTTAACTCCATTTCCGTACCCTCAATGATCTGCTCAGAATACTCGTCGTTGGCTTTTATTACGCGGCCGTACCACTCCTTTGTCTCCGGATCATAGGCAATATCCTGCACGTCTCCCCGCTCCTCCAGATACTCCTTCCTGCCGCGGACCTCATATACCAGATGATCCCCCGCGTCGTTCACGGCAATTTCCTGTATAAAACCGCTGCTGGCTTCCGGGTTGCCCCAGGCGTCCTGTGCTTTCAGGCCGTTTTCATTCCCCACCAGGGAGTCGCCGTCCTCCACCTTGTAGATCTCGACTCTGGACGGATAATCTTCCACCTCAATCCGGCTGACCGTCTCCGTCCCAAACTTGTTGGCCGCTTCCTGTACAGGCACCGCATACTGATACTGCACGGCCGGAATCCGTTCCCAGCCATCCGTGGTTCCATCCGAATGCCATTTTTCTGCATAATAATGCACACTGTCCCCATACACCTCAAAGGCGACCGGCCGGCTCTTTGTATATCCCTCCGGCGCCTGAATCTCCACCAGCACATAGGCCCCGGCTCCAAGCGGACGGCAAGTCTCAATATACCCCACCGTTTCCTTGCGGATTACACCGTCCACTACCACCTCCCGCACTGTTGAATATGCTTTAAATATACCGGTCTCATTTCCGTCCTCATCCCTCTGTCGGATCAACTGCGTTTCATCGTACAGCGGGATTCCCTCCCGGTCCAGACGGATAGGCAGGTCGCTATCGCCTCCGTTTAACTGCCCCACTCTGGGGTACCGCACCGGCTTGCCCGCAGCGTCTACCACCCGGTTGCCGTGCAGATCCACGGCTTCGCCAAACAGCACCTTTCCGCTGCCGCTTACAGCGCCGCCTCCGGTCTGTTCCACCTCCCGCTTGGCAGCGTAAATTCTGAACAGTGCGCCGGAATGGATAATATTTTCCCCGGTCTGCGCATCCAGCTTTTCAATTCGCAGCTTTGAGGAGGCATATTTGTTCTCAAAATCCTCTGTGGCGTACGCTACATAGTTGAAATCTGCCCCGCTGCCCGACGGCGTAAGCGTCTCCACATTGCCGGTGTCGGGGTTAACCCGGTCCACCGCAGGCTCCAGGATTGTCCAGGGGACCAGCATGGCCGCATACTTTCCGTCCACCGCCGTATTCACCCCGGTCATGGAGGCCACGTTGTCCCGAATCTCAAGCTCCCCGCTTTGTGTCTCGCGGCCGCTGTAGACCACGCCGTCCACCGTGCCTGAGACCTCGCTGCAGGATATGTGTTTTCCCCGTAATTTCTCCGGCGCTCCATCTATTTTAAGCCCATATTTATAAATCAGGAAATCTCCGTCCGACCGGTGCGCCCTGATCACATGGGATTCTTCGTTAAAACGGATTTTGTACTTGCGGATCAGGTCCTCGGGCCGGTCCTGGCTGTTGTAGTTAAAAAATGGATTCCCGGTCCCGCTGTCCACAACCGTCTCCCCGGTGTTCCCATCTTCGCCGATATCCGGGGCAAAGGGCAGCACGATCTCCTTGGGATAATCCCGCTCGTAATGCCGGTTCGCCAATTCCGGTTTCACCGCTGCCGGTACCTGTTCGACCACCACATAAGTACCGTAGGGCAACATAACCGAACTGTTATAATAGTCGTCCTTCCCGTTCTTTGTGTTGCACTGCAGCGTTGTCCTGTCATGGTCCGGGCCGCCGTCGGGATCGCTGTCCCACGCGATTGCCAACTTTTCCTCCAGCCCCCGAAACGCGGACAGATAGACGGCGGCCTCGTTCACGGCCCGCTCCAGCGCCCGCTCATAAGCGATATCGCTGCCCAGTTCCGGCTCAACTGAGAGGATTTCCTGCTTATAATCCGCCACATTCAGATAGGTCACGGCAAACTGCCGGACCGCAAAATCCCGGGGAGCGCCGTCAGCCTGTCCGGCGGCCTTCAGGGCATCGAAAAACTTGCGGTAGTCATAGGTTCCATCCGCCTTTTTCTCCAGAAGCTGCCGTCCGGCCCCCTCTTTTGGCGGCGCAAATGCAGTCTGAACCAGCCCTTTAAATCCCGGATCATAGAGTTCCTCCGACACCACCCCGCCGTTCTCATCCACATAGATCGCTTCCAGGTTCCGCTTCAGGTACAATTTGAACTTGAACTGGCTCAGCTGCTTGATTCCCCGGCCTCCGGTCACACCAAACAGTCCCAGAAATACCGTGAGGGGATCATTGTGCAGGGAACCGTAGGTGTTCACGTTATCGTAAGAGGCCTGAGAAATATCCTTTGTGATCCGGATCGGCTGTTTGATCACCCGCTCCAGCACCTGAAGAGGCTTGTCACGGGTTCCTCCATCCTGGTATACCACAAGCTGCCCCGGATAAACCAGCGTCCCCGCCACAATATAGCTTCCTGCGTCGAATGCAGGCACGGAGGCATTGGCCGACACTCCGGCACCTGCCGCTTCCACCAGATAACGGTTGTAAGGCATCGGCTCTCCCTGATATTCAATGTCCGTCTGCCGTGTCACCGCCCGAAACCTGGTATATTCCGGCCCGCTTACCCCATCCCAATCCGTCTCATTTTCCACGTGAATGGTGTAATAGCCGGTGGAATCCTCGCGGGAGGCCGCAACCTCCCGGCTGCTCTCACGGTCCACCGTCTGCTTGGCCTCCCCGTAGGTATAGGTTCGCTCCATCACCGGAACAGGCTGTCCGTCAGGCCCCATCAATGTCTCCCCTGGCGCGTATGTCTCATAGGAAGGCTGATAGACCGCCTCAATCCAGACCTCGATCTCATCTCCAAACGGCACCGCCGCGCCCTCCGGTATTTCCCGCCTTTGCCCGGCCGTTGCCGTGGTGCCGCCCAGGGTATACTCCCCTTTTTCATACTGCACCCAATAATGTCCGCTTCCTTCTCTGCCCTCCACTGTCATTTCTTTGCGGATGCATAGCTTCTGGTTCATGGCATCGTAAAAAGCCGGGTACGACTCATCCACTTTTGAGTAGTCGTAATAGAATCGCGCGTACAGATCGCCCTCCTCATCCTCATAAACCGAGTGGACCGAAGCGCTGTCCCATGTATTGTGCTCTGTAAACCAGTCTAAAATCTCCGTCCCCGCTTCCGCGTTGGTGTCCCCTGCCAATTTCAGATTGAACCAGGGAGAGCCGTCCTCATCGGACAAGGCCCTGTAACCGGCCTTCTGCAGCATTTTGTTGACCTCATCCCTCAGGTAGTCGAAATCGCCCACCGGCTCCTGCCACCGCGTGATATCCTCCGGTTCCGCCTCTCCCTGGGGATAACCACTCATCCGAAAGCGGTAAGGCACCGTCTCTGCCTGAGGTTTGGAATGGTCCGACAAATCTTTCACAATCGGATTCCCATCCCCGTCCGTCTTGTACTCTCCCCCCTTCGCGGTCTGGTATACCACATTGCCGTTCCCGTCCTTCTTCGGCTCCAGCGTGCTGCCCGTGATGGTCTGAACCGTTTCCGTAACCTGCTCCACCTCCATGCGGTAAAACCTGGTCCCCTCCGGGTAACCGGCAACCACCACATCGTAGCCGTTTTCCGTCCTGTACGACTCGACAATAAAGTCGTTCCAGGAGCCATCCGCGTTCATATCGTTGTAATCCGAAAGTCCTGCGCTGATCCGGGCCGTCCCTGCCTCGGCCACAACCGCAGTCCCGTCCGCCTCCCGGTTTGTCTCCGAGGCCAGAATCCCCTGTACTGACAGTTCATAACCCTCGGAACGGCTCAATTCCCTCACATAGTAGCGGCCCATGAGCAACGGCCGCCCGATCCACTGCCCTCCGTTTTCCGCCGCATAATCCGGGTAGGAAATGGCGCCGAAGCCGCAGCTTGACGAGGTAATTGTGCCGCCGTTATAGAGATTCACGGCCCCTGTCGGCCCTTCCGGCACAAGGAGATTTCCGTCCGGATCAAGGCGTGTTCCCGGATTCTCCGTAAACACCAGGAAGGAAGCGTCTCCCTCCTGATCCGTGGACGCCACGGCCACCAAGTCATTCCGATTGTAGATAATCCCGGATTTCCCATCCGGATGCACCAAATCCTGGGCTGCAAACAGCCCGTACACAGCGCCCTCCAGGGTGGCATCTCCCTGGGTTCTGCCAAAACTGTGTTCCGGGTCTGCCCGGTAAAGCTCCAGATCCCGCTTATTGATGTGAAGCTCCCCTTCCGTCCGGTGATCCCACACCTTAAACGTATACAGCAGGGTAGATGGTTCCCCATATCCCCCTGTCTCCATCCCGCCCAGGTCGTCGTCCGTAAAATCCGGAAATTCATCGGATAGATCCATCCCCCGCTCCCCAGCCAGGCGTCCAATAGCCAGGCGGAAAAACGCCGGTCCCCAGCTCTCCGGGATCAGAGATTCCACCGGAGTTTCCGGTTTGTCCCGGACCGGTTCTGAGGCTGAGGCCGCTCTCATACGAGGAATTTCCACAGTTTTCCAGATATAGCGATAGCTCCCGGGGATCATTTCCTCCTCGAACTCATCATCATCCCCATCTCCCTCATCGGTCAATATAAAGTAGTCTGCCTCGCTTTCGCTGGCGGAAGAAGCGCTTGGTTTAGAATGGTCCGCCGCCACGCTATTATTCCGTGCAGCACTGCTTCCGCTCGCCGTCACCATCTGCGGGGCGACGTCCTCCACCCTGCGCAGATCCTCCAGACTCAGCCCCGGCGCTGCAACGGAAAATACCAGGCGCTTTAACTCCTCACTGATCGCAGGCTGATTGTCGCTTACTTCCGGTTCCACACCGGATTGCAGCGTTCCGCTCATCTCTGCCCGCCTGGCGCCTCCCCCGCTTTCAGCGGAAGAAACCGACACTGTCTCCACTTCCTGATCATCCTTGTGGCGTCCATGGAGAATGTACCCGGTGCGGGCGGTCTTTTCCTTCAATGTGTATAAATATTCTAAGTTGATGAATTTTTCGTAAGTCTCATCCCGGTCCTCCAGCATCTCTTCCTGTGCGGAGTAGTCATAGTCATGATTGTCCTCATCCTCATTTCCCACATGAAAATCACATGTTTCACTGCACAACTCCTGCTGGGCCATCCACAGGTCGTGCAGGCGCTCATTCTCCGCCTCTGCCGCCTCAATCTCCCCCTCGTTTGTGCACTCCCCGGTAACCTCATCGTACTCTTCCTCCGGCACATCCACCCATTCCGGCGCAGGATGCCCGGTACAGTATGTCTTGCTGTAACGGTAGGATCTGATGTCCCGGTGTTCTCCCCGCCCATCCTGTCCGGTGGTAACGGTGTCGCAAATATGAGTGGCCAGCGGAAACGGCTCAAACGCATTGTCGTAAAGGCAGCCGGTCCGCCCGTCCGGGCTTCCCTCCCTGTAACGATGACCGCTCAGCTGCGACCGGTCAAAATCCTCCCAAATGTCGAATACAGACCCCTCCAGTAGTTGATTTGTCTCCGCACAATATTTTTCCAGGGAGATGTTGTAGTGGGAGTCGAAGAGTTCGGTGTGGCGGTAGGGGGTGAAGGTGACGGAACCGGGGAACTCAATATACTTATCTACTGTAAAATGTATCTGTACAGGAACCTCTTCACTGGCAAAACGCCCCACCTGATGTTGGAACTGTCCATCACTTCCAGGTGTAAAAATATAAGCATAATATTTGTTATCGATGCCGTATATATCTGAAGAACTTATCTCCCCCTTTGGATAATTGGCGCCATTATATCGAAATACCAGTTGGTTTTCGTATACTTGGTAACTCCAATCAGCATCCGGTAAACTCCATGTAACATTTTTTAACTGCGGGCATGCTGTTATATCCAATTTTAATGTATAGATTCCATCTTCCAAAGACATCACCTGTTGTGTTCCATTCCACTCCGGAAAACCTCCCCATGAAACATTTTCAAATTCGTCAATCCCTTCTTGTACAAATTCCTTCAATTTGTAAAACTCTTTTAAAACACTGTTATCTTTTAGAATACCAGCAAGTTTTTTCTGTGCCTCTTCCTGAATTTCCCAATCCTCTGCATATCCTCCCACACATCCCCATATGTAAGTCTGGACAACAGCGTAACAAACTGGATCCCGAATATTCGCATTATGTTGAATCCATTCATAAGCAAGAGTTATTGGGACAAACTTGTCGGATGTGCCAACCCCAGGGATCATCTCATCTCCTGTAGCAGTATATATTTTATAAGTTGCTTGGGATCCATCGGGTAGCTTTTTCCCCGGCTCCAAACAAAACGTCGGCTGCGCTTCCGGGCTTAACCCTTCCTGATAGTAATTCATTGAATAGTGTGTTTTTCCAAATACAGTAAAGTTTTTATTTGCAAATATTGTTAAACGTGGCCATATTTTTGAAGAATCATTGTCTGCATATACTGGTATATAACATAGGGACACTGACAAAAAAACTGCCAGTAAAAATGAAATTGGACGTTTTAGTCGTCGTAAAAAATTCATGCGTACCCCCTCTGTGCACAAAAAAGAACTATCAGCGTATCTCAGTGTACGATTCGCCAATAGCTCTTTTTCGACTAAATTTTACTATTTATTTTTTATAAACAGTTGAACAATACTAACCTCCGTATCGTCTATATAAACTCCTACTCCTGTATCCTCCCACTTCGACTGTAACATTGCTACATGATGCCCCGGGGACGCAATCCATCCCTCCACAGCATCTTCTGCTATTTTGTCTAATGTATATCCATAAACACATGCAGCATTCTCCGAAGCCGCCGCATACTCCAAATTAATCGCAGTCAAACAACTCGTCCCATCCGGCCGCGTATGCGAGAACTTCTCGCTCACCTCTTCCGCCCTCACCCGCGCGCTCTCCATCAATTCATCATTGATTTCCAGCTCCGCCTTTCCTTTTCGAACCCGTTCCTCATTGACCAGATCCACGATCCGCAGGGCCAGCTCGGAGGGATCGATGTCCTCGCGTTCATTCGCCGCTCTCTCCCGGGCCTCCCGCTCCGCCGCCAGCGCGGCCTCCACGGCGTTGACTTCCGATCGGTCGGCTTCTGCCACAAACATTTTCCCATCGACCGCGACGCCCGGGTACCAGTCTCCGCCGCCGGGAATCTGCGCAGTGCACACCGCTCCGTTTATCAGCAGAGCACCGTTTTCATTTACCTGCAATCCCTGACTGGCGGTGTCTGTGGAGAGATATCCATTCTCATCAAAATAGTAGTTTTCCGCAATCCCATCATGGTTGCCGTCGATCCAGGCCCACATCCAGTATGGATAACTGCCGTCGTCATTCTGCCACCACCAACCGTTCCCGTCCTGCTGCCACTGTCCCGCATAGGATGGTACCGCAGCCAGCGCTGCCAGCGCGCCGGCTGCAGCAATGGCCATCACTGCTTTTCGATACGTTCTCATAGCTCCTCTTTTCTTTGTCCGGGCTTCGCGCTGCCCGGCCATATTCCGACATTAATAACCACATTATACTACATAATCTTCTCCCTTACAATTTATTTAATAACCCCCGTCAAACTATGGCGTTTCTTATTCAATTTCCAAGGTACATCCCCTTCCGGGGCCATCCCCGCGGGCCCGGAATACCGGTGGGGCCCAGCGCCAGGCATAAGCCCCGTTCCGCTCTTATCTTCCGGTATCTCTTGCAATTCCATTTTCATCCAACTGGTAACATTTCCCCTCCCAGACGATGGATTCCCGCACCATCCGTCCTTCCCCGTCCAGGAAATACCAATTTCCATCTACTTCGTTCCACTGATTCCGCAAAATCCAGCCGCCGGCGCCGGCATAATACCGTTCTCCGCCCCGGTCTACCCAGCACCCGGTCATCACCCGTCTGCGTTCGTCCAGACAATAGGTGTAAATCCCTACATTGACCCAGCTGTCGGCGTCCGGTCCCACATAAACCAAATCCCGGCCGCTCAGCCGGAAGCCGTCCCGCGCCTCAACATCCGGAAGACTTTGCCCATTCTGATCAAAATAGCGCCACTGGCCGTCCACATGACCCCAGCATCCCCGGATCATGGCCCCGTTGTCGCTCAGATAATACTGTTTCTCACCATCGCGGAACCAGCTGTTATTTAACATCACACCGTCCGCTCCCAGCCGGTACCATTGATCCCGATACAGAACCCAGCTGTCCGCGGCCATGGTTCCATCTGCCCTGTAGTAGTACCATTTTCCGTCCCTCAGCCGCCAGAATGTGAAGACTTCCGCGCTGCTTCCACGTGAAGCCCCGCCATTTCCTCCGGCTGAAGTTTTGTCGCTGCGGTCTGCCTCGCTGCCGCCATTTCCGTCAGTTTCCCCGCTTCCGCCATCCCCGTCCGGCACTGTTTCTTCCTTCTTTTTCACGATTACTTCCGCCGTGTCCTCACACGCCCGGTTGTCCTCCGAAATAACCGTCAGGGTAACCTTTCCAGGTCTGCGGGCGTAAAACCACCCATCCCGAAATGCTCCGACCTCCGGGTTGGACACCAGCATTTGATACTCCTTGTTGCCGGCGTTCTCCGGCAGCACGGTCACCTCCACCGGCAGCCGCTCTCCCTCCATAACTTCCCCGGCGCAGCTGATCCGTATCTCCGATACGCCAATCACCTGACCGGACACCAGGATCGTACAGTTTTGGGAAATGTACTCCCGGCCGGATTCCCGGTCCAAAACAGCACATTTCACCGTCACCAGACCGTCCGCCGCCCCCTTTGCCGTCAGGAGCCCATCGCCGTTTATCTCCGCAATATCCCGGCCGGATTCCACCGACCACACGATCTCGTCCTCCTCCCGCAGCTGCGGCACAAGCCGGTAACGCAGCCTTACATTCCCCGCCTGTTCCGTGATCTGGTACGCATCCTGTTCCGGCCAAATCTCCAAAAATTGGTAGCAATTTCCGTCCATCACCGTTACCCGCACGGTATCACGGACGGCAAACCCTTCCACCTCCCGGCTTACCTCCACGGAATAATCACCTGCCAAAAGTCCATGGACACAGCCCGCTCCGTCGATTTTCAGCCCGCCCGCATCCGGCTTGACCAGCAGGACGCAGTGATTTTGTTCCAGGTAAGAACCGGTGGCGCGGTTTCCGTTCACATACAGATAGGCCGAATCCCCGCTGCCCTGTATTTCCCCCTTGACCGCACCGTCCGCTCCGCGGATCTCCGCTCTCAGCTCCGGCAGTTCCCTTCCAAGCGCGAGCTCCCGCTCTGCGCTGATATCCGTTCCATCGATCACAGCGCGCACCCGCGCCTTTCCGATCCCCTCCTTACACGTCAACAGACCGTTACCGGATATCTCAGCCAGGTCTCCGCTTTCAATCAGCTCCCAGGTAATTCCCTGGTATACCGCATCGGATGGAAAAACAACGGTCCAGAGCTGGACGGGACAGCCCTCAGTGGCACAGGACGGCCCCAAAATCTCAAGGCGCTCGGGCCGTACCTCCACATGGACCACAGCGGTTCCACAGACAGCGGGGTCCTCCGCCAGGGAGCAGCGCACAGTATAATCTCCGGTCCTCATCCCCTGGAAAACGCCCGAGCGGCTGATAGAACACGCACGGCCATCCGCCTCAACCTCCCACACCACTTCCCGGTCCCCGGCTTCTTCCGGCCGGACAAGCGCCGTAAACTGCACGTTTTCCCCGCCTCCGGCCTGCGCGCTGGCGGGACTCACCTCAACCGCCTCCGCCTTCACCTGCGCCTCTTCCACATGGAACGAATACTCCGCGCTCAGACTCCGCTCCGGCAGGTCCCGGAGCACAACCGTGTAATCTCCGGCCACCTCAGCCGTTACAGTCCCATTCTGGTCGACCTGAGCCCCTTGCGCGCCTCCTTTCATTTCCCAAGCGTAGCCCAGGACATTTCCGGCGTCCGCCGGGCTGTACCCCGGAACCAGATAAAGCTTCTCTCCCACCGCACAGCCGGTGCGGCCGTTCCGCTCGGCCACGGTCAGCTCTTGGGCGGGATTGCGGGCCGTCACCCGGAACTGGCAGACCACATCATAATACACCAGATTGTAAAAACGGACCGTAGCCTGCACCAGCCATTCTCCGGCTTCCAGAGCCATAATCCGGGTATGATTGATCCGCACCGGCTGACTGCCCGCAGGAGCGTTCAGCACCTTGTACGCGATGATTTCTCCCTCGGATGCCTCGTCCCCCAGGCCGCAGTGAATCACCAACGGGGCGGTTTCCCCCACGTCCAATACCACATTCTCCACCTCCCCGCGGGCTTTACCCAACACATGCAGCCTGCACGCGGCCTCCACCGGCTGTTCGCCGCGGTGGGACGGATCGCCGGTATTCTGAAAAATCTGCTCGCCGTCCACATAAACCCTCAGCTCCACTTCCCCCGCCGGTTCCCGTTGGCAGATCAGCCCCAGCTCGCCGTCCCGCAGACCGGTAATCACAAAATCTCCGCATTCGCCGGTCCCGGTCACAGGCCGTCCGTCCAGAGTCAGTTTAACCGTCCCCTCCTCAATGTCCCTGAGCTCCACAATACCGCGCTCATTCCTGTATTGGCTCTGATAATACAATGGAATTCTACACTCCCTCCCCACCGCCAGATACCACTCCTTCGGCAGTTCCAACGTGGGCAGCTGCCACTGTACCTGATACCTTCCGTACAGAACAGCCACGGTCTCCCCCTCCCGTTTCACCGTTACCCTGATATTCTCCGAAGGCGGCGCGGTTTGGGTATCCGAGGTGTATCCCCTGGCGGTGACCGCATGATCAGAATACTCCGCCCGCAGTCCCCCATCCGGGTCGGCCTTCAGTTCATATGTCAACTCATAGCCGGGGACATCGTCCAGCCGGACGGCATTTCCGTACTGCACCCCATATCTCACGGTCACCGGATCACTCTCCCGGGAAAACGGCGCCTTATAGGTATAAATACTCCGGCTGCCCCGGAACTGTTGAAGGGTGCAGATCTGATCCACAAGCTGAAATTCCGCAGCAGGGCATTCCAAAAACAGATTGTAGAAACTTCCCGCGTTCTCTGCCGTCACCTGCCGGACTGCCGCAGCACCTGTTTTCGCGCCTGATACGATGATCGTGAAAACGCCCTGATCCATCAGCAGAACCTGCGGCCTGCCCTGTCCGTCCACCTGCTTCAACATTCGGCCGGTTACATTTTCCTCTCCACAGTAAATCAGGATGTCGTACCGTTTTTCACAGGCTTCCAGGGATGGAAACGTCTCTCCGTTGATGTCCAGATATACCTCCCCCTGCTCGCTGTTGGCAGCCGTATAGAAAATCTGATCCCCGCCGCCGCAGTGAAACTCCGGTATCCCGCCCTCATACAGGCTCAGATCATACCGGTAGCGTTCATCTCCCGCCCGGTCCAGACAGCGCAGATTCACAGTTTCAGGCAGCGGCCAGTCCGAGCAGATCCGGTACTCTTTTCTGGACAACTCGCCGCCTTCCACCGCCCAGCGAGGCCCGGAACTCAGAAAATGGATATCAGTGAACGTGCCGGACAGACTGTTCAGCTGGTCCTCGGCCTGCGCCCTCAACTGCAAAAGTCCATCCGCTTCATCGGACACCCAAATCGGCAGCTGTTCCTCCTCCCCATAGCCCCCGCAGCGTTCAAAGACCGCGGGCCAGGAGATTCCGCTTCGCTCCCCGCTCTTCAGATATCTCCCCCGCTCCTTGTCATAAATGCGCAGTGAAAAACCATTTTGATCGTCCAAATCCGACGTATATACCGTATAAAGCTCCTCCGCGTGGAAGCTGTGCAGCTCATACCGCCGTTCCACCTCCTGGGACTGGAAGATGCCCGTCCGTCTGCTCACATCCTCCACGGTCGGCTGCCCCGTACAGGTGGAAAACTCCAACAGGTGTTCAATCCGCTCCAGCGTATATTCCCTGCCCGTGATGTCATGAAACGCTTCCCCGGCGCTTTGATCCCGGCAATAAATCCGGTCCGGGCTGGCATCCTCCGGCCATACCGACGCTGTCAGCACATACTGCCCCCAATTCCGCTCCACCGCCCTGTAGCGGATCTCAGTCGCCACCGTGCGGATCTCCACCTGGTACCCGGCCGCCGCCTGGGGATAGGCGCAGCTGGCCGCCGTCACCACCACCATGCCGTTGCCCAGCGGTCTCAAAACACCGTTCTCGTCGATTTCCGCCAAATCCGCCCGGTCCACGCTCCAGCGCACCGATTGGTCGGCGGCGTCGGTAAGAATCCGGCAGGCGAATTCAACCTCCCTTCCCCCCGGAAGGTTCTTGTAAATCACCGGTTCCCCGTTCCGCTCCCAGAGCGGACCGGCCGGATATACCTCCAAAACCGCCGTCTGATTGGGGATCACCGTGACGTTCCGTTCATCCTCCGCCGGGTCCTTGCCGTCCGGGTCTACGGTTTCCCGGGCCGTTACCTTTGCCGTCCCCGGAGCCACGGCCTTTATTTTCCCACCATCCAGAACCTCCAGCACCCCGGGATCGGACGATGTGACGGACCAGGTGCCGGAGGTGTACTCCGGCTCCACCAGAACCTGGTATCCGCAGACCTCCCCCTCACGAAGCACATCCCGATCCAGCGTCAGCCGGATATTGAAAATATCCTTCTCCTCCGGTTCCGACACCCGCACGGAAATACTTCCGGACGCTCCCCCATAACCGGCCGTCACAGTGATCACCGCCTCCCCAGCCTTTTTCGCCGTCAGCTCCCCGTCCTGGGAAACTTCCAAAATATCCGGGGCCGACGAGGTGTAGCGCAACGCTTCATCCGACTCCACATCCTTCACCACCTGGGTCTTTGCCTGGCTTCCGGCCGCCATCTGCTCCGGGCCGGTCAATTTGATGGAGCGGATATAGGGCTTCCATGTAATTGTGCACTGTCCGCGCACCTCATGGTTGGACTTGGCTCGGAGCGTCAGTTTTGTGGTTCCCCACTCCCCCTCCTCATGGAGCCTGACTTCCCCGCGGATCAAACCCACCCCCTGTTCCACGATGCGCCAGTCCACCGGAATCCCCTCCTGTACGGCCTCCGGTTCCGCCGTCCCAGGCGGCCCCCAGTTACAGGTCACATGGAGCGTCTCCCCGCTGTACAGTTCAGCGTTCTCCGGTTCCAGTTTAATCCAGCCCGGATCCCCCCGCACCTGAACGGTTATCTGCCCCGCCGCCGATGGATCCACGATAGACCTCGCCTCCAACACCGCCGTCCCCTGCTGCAGCCCGGTGACAGTTCCTTTCCGGTCATCCAGCCGCAGAACCGTGGCATCCGATACAGAAAGCTGATACCCCTCCCGGTCCGCCGGTATAATGGAAACCAACGCCCGATCGGTTTCTCCGATTCCCAGAATTCCGTCCGGGTGTGTTTCCAGCGCCACGGAAACTGACTGCACCGGACTGACAAAGGAAAATGTGTGTTCTGCCGCAGCTCCGCCTTTGTCATTGGCGGTCACACGGATCGTAACCTGGCCCCAGCCGCTGTTGCCTATGCTCCAATTACCCCCCCCCTCCCCCCACACCAACCCCCGCCTCATACCCAACCTCCGGTTTATATTCAAGCTCCGCCAGACAGTCCTTCTCATCCGCGGCCATGCGCGATACCCGCACGATCAGATCCGCCACCGCCTGCTCGTCCAGCTTCTTTCCTCCGCGGTATCCGGTAAACAGTTTGTATCCCTTCAGGGAACGAAGCATTTTCAGAGCTTCCGCCTCGCTCACCGGCGCCATGGCCATGGACACATCCTTGAAAATCTCCACGAACACGCCGCCCAGACCGCACATCACCATGGGACCGAACTGGGGATCATTGTTCACGCCGATGATCACTTCCGTGCCCGCCTTTAACATTTCCTGCACCAGCACGCCGCCGATCTCCGCCTGGGGATCGTAGGCTTTGGCGTTCTCCAAAATCTCCCCGTAAGCCTGCCGCAGCTGCCCTTCGTCCTGAATCCCCACCTTGACGCAGCCCGCGTCCGACTTGTGCATAATATCGCCGGAATCGATCTTCAAAACCACCGGATATCCGTACTCTCCGGCGGCTTCCAGCGCCTCCGCCTCAGACCGCGCCACCCGCTCCCGGGGCGTTTCGATGCCATGTCCGCGCAGAAATACCTTGCTCTCGTGCTCAGACAAGGCCGTTTTTTCATTTTTCTCCCGCGGAGCCGGAGCCGTCATATCCAGACACAACTCCTCAGGCCGGTAGGCCGCAAACTCCTCCAGATACCGGAGAATCTTAAAGGCGTAAACCGTGGGCGGCAGCACCGGAACCCCGGCGCGCTCCAATCTCCGGGCATACTCCTCATTTCGGGTATTTTCCAAAAACGGGATCATGACCATAGGTTTGGCCCCCGGCTCCGCGGCCACCAGCTCGATAGCCTCCGTCATGTAGCAGATGGCCGGGTCCGCAATCCGTTCCAACAGCGTGTACCCGACGGCCACCAGACCCACATTCGGATCGCTCATCACCGTGCGCAGCGCCCCGGCGTAGGCCTGGACGTCATAGGAGAGGGTGGCCGTCATGTCCAGGGGATTGGCCGGGCTGGCGTAGGAAGGAAGCTGCTCCCTCAGACGCTCCAGCGTTTCCGCCTGGAAATCCGGGTACTCAATCCCCCACATCTGGCCCACGTCGGCGCAGACTCCGGTTTCCCCGCCGGAAAGGTTCATGGAGGCGATCCCCGGCCGCTTTGGCAGCTCGGGTAATACGGAGAGCATCATGGACACGGCCATCAGCTCCTCCACATCGTCCACCCGGATCACCCCGTATTTGCGGAACACCGCATCGAACACCGCGTCCGCCCCGGAGAGACTGCCGGTATGGGAGGCGGCCAGACGGCTGCCCTTCTCCGAACGCCCGGCCTTGAGAATCACCACCGGCTTGCGCTTCATGGCCGCACGCTTAAGGCAATCCAGAAACTGGGGCACATTCTGCACCCCTTCCAGGTACATGGCCACCACCTTGGTGCTCTCGTCCTCAACCAGAAATTCCAGATAATCCTCCATGCGCACCACCGCGCTGTTGCCGGAGGAAATCACGTAGGAGAACCTCATACCCGGGCTGTCCATCAGGGACAGGCAGATCTGGCCGCTCTGGGACACCACTCCCACAGCCCCCTTCCGGTCCCGGCTCTCGCTGAGAAAGGCAAAGGGATAAACGCCGTCGGTATAGTTCACAAAACCGGCGCAGTTCGGCCCCATGAGGGCCATGTCCAGCTCTCTGCACAGCCCGGCCAACCGCTCCTGGTTCTCCCGCCCCTGGGCGCTCCCGATCTCCTTGTAGCCGCTGGCAAACACCACCGCGGCCCTGGCGCCCTTGGCCCTGCTGGACTTAAGCAGCTCCTCCACCGTCCCCTGTGGCGTGCAGATCACCGCCAGGTCAAAGCTGCCCGGCACTTCCTCCACGGTCCGGTAACAGGGCTTTCCGAAAACCTCGTCCCGTCTGGGATTGACAAAATAATAACTGCCCTCCCTCATGTATTCGATCACGTTGCGGCAGGTATCCCCGCCGAACCCCGATTTCTCGCTGGCTCCGATCACGCAGATCTTATCCGGCTTTAATAACGCTCCAATCTCCATCAGACCACCGCCCTCTGCAGCTCCCACACCGAACGGATACCGGCTGCGAAGCATTCTCTGTTTTTCGGATTGCATTTCCCCTTGCTCAGGAAGAAGTTCTCGATGCCCTCCTCCATTTGGGTCTCCCCGATCACGCCGGTGGTTTTGGAAAACGCGCCGATCATCACAATATTGGCTCCCCGGGAATTTTCCAGCTCCGCGGCCAGCCCTGTGGCCTCCACCGCGTACACATGGATGTCCGGCCGGAACTCCTCCCGTTTCACAATGCTGCTGTTAATAATCATCGTGCCGCCCGGGGCGATGCTCCCCTGAAATTTGTCCACCGACGGCTCGTTTAACGCCAGAAGCACGTCAATGGAGCGGATAAAGGGGCTGGCGATCTCCTCCTCTGAGATTTTCACGTTACAGTTGGCCGTTCCGCCCCGCATCTCGGAGCCGTAGGAGGGAATCCAGACCACATTTTTTCCGATGTCCATCCCCGTCTTGGCGATAATGAGCCCGGCCGTCAGAACGCCCTGTCCGCCAAAGCCCGCGCATACCAGATTAGTCATGCCGCTTCTCCCCCCTTTTCACAAATTCCCCCACCGGGTAATACTCCTGGATCGTGGAGGCCACCCGCTCCTTGGCTGCCAGCGGAGTCATACCCCAGTTGGTGGGGCAGGGAGACAGGACCTCCACAAAGGAGTATCCCTCCCCGTTTAACTGGGCCTCAAAGGCGTTCCGGATGTACCGTTTGGTCTTTGCGATCTCTGCCGCCGTGGTCATCGCTCCCCTGGCCGCGTAGGCGATATCCAGGGTTTTCAGCATATCGATGGCTTTCAGGGGATTTCCCGTGACGGCGCAGTCCCGCCCGTAGGGGCTGGTGGTGGTTTTCTGCCCCGGCAGCGTGGTGGGAGCCATCTGCCCTCCGGTCATGCCGAAGTTGGTGTTATTTACAAAAATCACCGTAATGTTCTCGTTGCGGATCGCCGCGTACATGGTCTCGGAGAAGCCGATCGCCAGCGCGTCGCCGTCTCCCTGGTAGGTGAGCACCGTCCGGTCCGGCCGGCAGCGCTTGATGGCCGCCGCCACCGCCGCCGCCCTTCCGTGCTGGGCCTGTATCCAGTCGATTCCAAAGGTGTCGATCATCAGGCAGGCGCAGCCAACGGCCACGGCCCCGATGGTCTGATCCGCCACCCCCAGCTCTTCCAGCACCTCCGCCACCAGGCGGTTGATCACGCCGTGTCCGCAGCCGGGGCAGTATTTATTGTCAACTATCAATGTCTGTGGTTTCGTTTTAATCATTGCCCTTATACACCGCCTTCTTTTCTCCGGCCGCAATCCTGGCGACCTCATCCAGAATATCCTTTGAATCAAATACCTCCATGCCGCCCGTGATGGCGTACACGTCCTTCCGCATGCCCTCGGCCAGCGCCACGTCCTCCGCCATCTGCGCCAGGGGCGTCAGCTCGCAGGAGATAAAGCATTTGGCATTCCGGCACGTCTCAAAGGCTTTCACCGGGTACGGATACAGGGTAATGGGCCGGATCAGCCCCAGCTTGATGCCCTGGCTGCGCCCCAGGCGCACCGCTTCTTTACAAATTCTGGAAGAAATGCCGTAGGCCACCAGTACATACTCCGCGTCCTCCGTCTCCACAGCCTGCCAGCGCTGCTCCTGCTCCTCGATCCGCTGGTATTTCTCCTGGATATACCGGTCGTAATTGTCGATGTAGTACATGTTGGAGGTCACCCGCCGGAAATCCTCCGGCGACCTGCGCCCCTTCAAGGACCACTGGTACTGATCCGGATCGTGCTCTCTCATCTCCGGCAGCTCCACCGGCTCCATCATCTGGGAGATGGAGGCGTCCGACAGCAGAATCACCGGATTCCGGTGTTCCTCCGCCTTGTCAAAGGCCAGCGTCATCAGATCCGCCGCCTCCTGCACTGAGGACGGCGCGTACACCAGACAGCGGTAGTCCCCGTGTCCCCCGTTCTTGACCACCTGAAGGTAGTCCCCCTGTGCCTGGAAAATATCCCCAAGTCCGGTGCCGTAGCGCATTACGTCCACGATCACACAGGGCAGCTCCGCCGAGGCGATATAGGAGATTCCCTCCTGCAATAAGCTGAACCCAGGCCCCGAGGAGCTGGTCATGGTCCGAAACCCTGTGGCAGCGGCACCGTACACCATGGAAATGCCGGAAATCTCCGACTCCGTCTGCACAAATGTGCCGCCCACCTCCGGCAGGCGTTTGGAAAGGTACTCCAATATCTCAGTCTGGGGCGTGATCGGATAGCCAGAGAAGAACCGCATCCCGGCCCGCACCGCGGCCTCCGCAATGGCGTCGTTTCCTTTCATTAATTGTCTCATGCCGCTCACTCCCCCTCCCTGATCTCAAACACGTAATCCGGGCACACCGTGTAGCATACCCCGCAGCGGATGCAGACCTCATGGTCCACCTGCACCACGGCATAGCCCTTGGCATTGATCGCGCCGCTCAAGGACAGCGCGTTTTTCGGACATTCCTTCACACAGTAGCCGCAGCCCTTACAGCTCTGTCCGTTTATGTATAATCTCTCTGTCATCTGCGTTTTGCTTCCCTTCTATATCCGGTAAATCCTGCACATCCGGCTCGAACAGCTCCCTGGCGCTCTCCCTGGCGTAAATTCCATCCTCCAGAGCGCACCGCATCTGTTTGGCCGCATTTCTCCTGCACAGCGCCTCCGCGCCCGCCAGCACGCTGGAGAGCTCCGGCGTCACCGCGCCGAAGAAAACCGCGTCGTACAGCCATGCCTCCGACAAATTGGCCGTAAAATCACAGATCAGCCGGACTCCCCGCTTCTTTAAAATCTCATCCGCCTCCGGCGATACGGCGATATTGGCCGCCTCCACCACCAGACCGGCTTTGACCGACGCCGCGTTGTTCCCGTTCACCGTGTTGGCCAGGGCCGCGGGTATCAGCACGTCGCACTCCGCTGCCACGCAGGCTTCGGTGGGATAGGTTTCCCAGCCCTCCGGCAGCCCGTCCCGGTCCAGCACCCGGCATTCCCGCTTCATCCGGTACAACGCCTCCACGTCCAGCCCCTGCGCACTGTGCACAAACACCTGCGAATCCGCCATTCCCACGATACGGTGTCCCAGCTCGGCCAGGCGGCTGGCGCAGCCGAAGGCCACCCGGCCCATTCCCTGGATCACCACGTCCGCCTTCCGGCCGGGCGCCAGCGCGGCAAATGCCTCGTCCGCGCTGCACGCAACCCCGTAACCTGCAATCACATCGTTCAGCGGGCGTCCGTAAACCGTCTCATCCAACAACCGGTTGTAAGCCTCCATGTTTTCCATAATCTTCGGGTCCGCCCGCATGGATTTCGTCATGGGCATATCCAGCCCAAACTCCGAGAAAATCTTCAGGATATCCCCGTAGCGGGTGCCGTAATCCCCTCCAAGGGACACTCCCGTGCGGATGTATGGCATCATGGCAATGATATACCGCCTGAGCACCTCCCCGGCGTCCGGCCGCCGGCTGTCGTAGGCGATCCCGCCCTTGCAGCCGCCGCAGAACCGGGACTCCCCGGCCTTGTACTTGTAGGCCATGCACTCCGCCAGGCGCAGCACCTCCTCCCGGGTCACAGCCGGGTGCATGCGGATCCCGCCGCCCGTGTAGCCGTTGACAAAATTGTGAATCACCAGCCAGCCCACGGCCTCGGACTCCGTATCGTTCCATTCAATGCACAAATAAGGTTTCAATCCTTCTCTCCTCCCGTTTTCCTCCGCACTCAGGCGTTTTTCCGCTTAAACTGCATGGCGATCACACAGGTGATCACGGAAATCACGCACAGGCCGATCAGGAACATGAAAATGTACCGGTAGCCGTCCGCTCCGTACTGATCCAGCCAGTTTCCGAAAATGGTGTGCATAAAGGAATCCGGCAGATATCCGATAATGGAAGCCACGCCCACCGCGGTCCCGTACAGGTGGCGCGGAATCTTCACTTCCTCGGAAATGGACCACATGATGCCGTAGTTCATATAGATCAGGGCCGCGCTGACCATCACCACCGTCAGCACCAGCGCCACCGGAGTGGAACCGGAGATCAGGAAGAAGCAGGCGATGGAGATTCCCGAGAGAATGGCGACGGCCAAAATGGTCTTTGCCACCTGCCCCGTCTTGTCAGAGATAAATCCGCCCACCGGGCAGAACAGGAATCTGGCGATATAGGTTCTGAAAATGGCGATAATGCTTGCGGCTCCCACGCTGATTCCGATCACGTCCGTCAGGTACGGGGTCAGCAGGGTGGAACCGGAGTACACGGCGTAAATGGAGAACAGCGTAAAGGCCAGAATCCAGGTCTGAGGCATTTTCAGCACACGCCCGATGTCCTTGAGCTCGATCTTGTCCTCTTCCTCCCCGTCGTCCACGGAGCTCTTCTCATCGTATACAAAATACAGCAGCACCGCGGCCAAAAGGCACATGAATCCGTAGAATATCAGGGTGTATTTCAGTCCCGCCACCTGAGAGGCAAAATATGTAAAAATACCCATGGCCACAAAGGCGGACACCGTGTTCATCAATCCCTCAAAGCTCTGGAAAAAGCCGTACAGCCGTCCCTGCTCGCTGGAATCGCCCAGCATGCGGATGGCCTTGATGGAAGCGCCCCAGTAAGCAAAGCTGGTGGAAAGTCCCAGCAGCGCCCAGATCACCATCGCCATCTGGAAATTCATCACAAAGGCCAGAATAATATTCAGCGCTCCGGTAACCAGCGTGGAGATAATGATAATCTTCTTGGCCGAGAACCGGTCCGCCACCCAGCCGCCGGGGATATAACCGATGGCGCAGACAATGGCGTAAACGCTCAGAAGTTCGCCCAGCTGGGCGTTGGTGGCGTTAAGTCCCACCAGCAGCGCGTCGTAAAACACATATTTCACATAAGGCAAAAGATACAGCGAGCTCGAAATCATGGAAAGCACGAACACCGCCACATATTTTTTAAGATTGCTTTTCTGACTCATAATTTTCCCCCTCAATAATCCTTTTCACAGATTTCACAGAATTTGTCCAGATCAATATTTCCCCCGGTAATGATGCACAGCACCTTCTTGCCCTTTAGCTCCTGGTGATCCTCAAACAGAGCGGCCAGGCAGGTTGCGGAAGCGCCCTCGATCATATAGTGATGCTTCTGGGCCATCCACTTGATACCCTCCCGGGTGCTCTCCTCGTCCACCACGAAAATGTCGTCCACGCAGGTCAGCGCCAGCTCCACGTTGGGCCAGGTGATGGCTCCCTCCAGGCCGTCGGCGCAGGTGGGCAGGAAGGGACAGTCGTTGTTCAGCTTCCGCTCGTGGAAGGACTTATCCCAGGGAGCGGAGGTGTTGGTCTGAAGGCCGTACACCTTGATGTCCGGGTTCATGGCCTTGGCCGCAATCGCAACTCCACACAGCAGTCCGCCTCCCCCGGTGGGCACCAGAATCGCGTCGAAATCCCCCTTCTCCAGCAGTGACTCGATGGCCACGGTCCCCTGCCCCGCAATGGTCTCATTGGACTCATAGGCGTGGACAAACTTTCTGCCCTCCTCAGCCTCGATCTCATGAGCCCGGTTCTCCGCGTCCTCATAATTCGGCCCGTACACCACCAGCCTGGCTCCGTGCTTGATCGCCCCGTAGCGCTTGTTCATAGGCGTGGATTCCGGCACGCACACCACCGCGGAAACGCCCTTTAACTTAGCCGCGTAAGCCACCGCCTGGGAGTGATTGCCCGCGGAGGCCGCCACCACCCCGCACTTCAAATCCTCGTCGCTCATGCCCAGAATGTTGTTCATAGCCCCCCGCAGCTTGTACGCTCCGATGGGCTGCAGATTCTCCATCTTAAACCACACCTCGCTGCCCGTCCGCTCGGAAGTCTCCGGCGAATAGATCAGCGGCGTCTTCTGCACATAATTCCGAATCCTGCCATACGCCTCCACAATGTCCTTCATTTCAACTTTCAGCATTTGTACCCTCCAAAGTTTTTATATTTTTTGAAACGCCGTTTCATTTCTTACGTGTATTATAATTCCCCACTTTTAAAATGTCAACAGAAATTTGCACGAATTACAACCTTCCCCTTCTAAAATGCACAAAAAAAGACGGAACCCATTATAAGTTCCATCTTTTCTATTCCAGCCAACGAGTCCTAACCCTCAGCC
>OJKJ01000070.1_pt1 | contig 86646 bp, 91 predicted proteins | sample 1596491 | NCBI WGS metagenome assembly OJKJ01 (sample SAMEA4350160, study PRJEB24818) | metagenome | biome: human; feature: gut; material: faeces | place: Denmark | collected 2013-09
GTTCTGGCGCTGAGGAGGATGATTCCGATAGAACTGTTTTTCCTGCGCAGTTCCTTGCATACGGCCAGGCCGTCCATGGCGCCGGGCATCATGATGTCCAGTACGGCCACGTCAAAATCACCGTTCTCCCGCTCGTAGAGCGCCATGGCTTCGTCGCCGCTGGCTGCCTCGAAGGCGTGATAGCCGGCCCGCTCCAAATTAATGACCACAAATTCCCGGATGTTCTGTTCGTCTTCTGCAACCAATATTTTTTTCATTGTATCGTCCTTTCCGGCCGACTGCGGCACAGATTATTCCGAAATCAGTCTGAAATTCTGTTTGACCCGGTCAATGGCGTAAGAATATTTGGCGTCTGAAGTGAGTACCTGGATGCCGTAAACCAGGTCGCTCTGCAATGCCAGCAGTTCGTATCCGCTGGTCTGGCCGCGGCTGTCCCAGGCGGACTGGGTGAATACCCGGATGCTGAACAGCGGAGCGCCCAAAAGCGGCATTTCCCCATCCTTGCCCGGAATAACTTCGGTGTAGGTAACGGTGCGTTTCGCCACATCGTTTGATGCGGAAATTTTTCCCTTGAGTCCGTAGGGAAGTTCAAACCAGTAGTTTTCCACGGGGTTCATTAGGGCGCTCAAAACGGAACGAGCCCCGTCCTTTTCGTCATAGACGCTCCAGGCCACCAGAAAACTGGTGAAATCCGGAGTGACAGAGTCGGCTATCCCAGGCAGAAGCGTTGTGACGGGAATCTCCACAACGCCGTCCCCGTTGATGTCCCTTGAGAGAAATGGGGCGGCGGCGGGCCGGGAAAAAGGATTTTGATAGGTTTCGGAATTGACACCTGAAGGCAGGTTTACCAGCCTCCCCCGGACTGGGTCGATCACGAAGATCTGGGTGGTCATGCTGCCGTCCGCCTTGACGCCGTCCAGAACGATGCCGCTGAGCTCGGGATACAGCCTGCCAAAGGTGACGGCTGAATAACTGGTGATGGAATTGTCCGCATCCGCAGAGAAAATTTCCTGAATGGCGCCGTCCCGGTAGGCATAGACCCGCCCCTTCGCGGGGAGCGCTTCACCGCCCTCCTCGGTTGGAGCTACATATTTGTCGGCGGTGAACAGCTCGTCCACCCCGTCATCGTCAAAATCCGTCACGGTCATCTCGCCGTAGGAACCGAGAGTGTACTCGGTGATATCCCCGGCGTCGTCGTAAAGATAGGCGCAGACCTGTGCAGTGCGGCCCGTCACCCCGGAGGTGCTGCCCCAGCCGATCAGCACGTCGGACCGGCCGTCCCCGTTCAAATCCCCGAAGCAGACACGGTCCACCTGTGTTGCCGGATTTCGGGCGGTGAAGACGGTTTTCCAGACGTCTTCCTCCGATTTCACCAGAAACTGTACCTCTACGCTGTCGTCCTCCAGGGCACAGAAGCCGATGGCGTCTTCCCGGCCGTCTCCGGTGAAATCCCGCATGATAATGGCCGAGCGGTATTCACCGGACTTGGGGTAAATGAAAGTGATGTCCTGGCGGCTTCCCTGCAGAAGCTTATGAATGCTCTGCTGGTCTATGTTGGATTTGGGTGGGGACATGAGCGCCTGTGCGTCGAACATGACAAAGCTGCAGCCTGAAAGCACAGCGCACAGAAACAGTGCGGCAAGCAGCGCGGATATCCTTTTGAGCACAGAACTCCCCCTTTTTTATTTGCAGGTTTCAGCCAGAAGCACGGGAAATATCTACGAAACAGTATAGCATATTCCCGGCTAAAAATCATTAACAACTTCTCAAACTTTCTTTTGAGCCGGGCGGCTGTCTGAAGAAGGAAATATACGCGCCGCAGGAAAGGCTTAAAAACTCTGGGAGAAGGGAGAAAATACACGGCCTTGACAAGGCGGGAAGGGAAGGTTAGAATACCAGAGAAAAGCATCAGAAAACGGGAGGGGGCGCAGGATGCCGCGTTTTTTTGTGAAGGGGAAACCTTCAGGAGAATATTGGATCGGCGGAGAGGATGGGCGGCATATTACCCGTTCGCTGCGGATGAAGCCGGGAGAGCGCCTCACGCTTTGCGACGGAGGGGGTTACGATTATCTCTGTACTCTTCTGCACTGCGGCGAGGAGGGGGCGCTTGTCACGGTGGAAGAAAGCCGGAAGACGGCCAGCGAGCCGGAGACCAGGGTGACCGTGTGTCAATGCCTGCCCAAATCGGATAAACTGGAGACTGTGGTGCAGAAGGCGGTGGAGTTGGGAGCCTGGGAGATCCAGCCGGTAGAGAGTTCCCGCTGTGTGGTGAAGCTGGACGGCAGAACGGCGGAAAAAAAAGTGGCCCGTCTGCAGAAGATAGCGCTGGAAGCGGCCAAACAGAGCGGAAGGGGGATTGTCCCCCAAGTGCTGCAGCCGGTTCCGCTGCGCAGGGCGTTGGAGAACGCCGCCCGGGAGGGAGAGCTTCTTTTTTTCTATGAAGAAGGCACGGAAAGCCTTCGGGAAGCACTGAAAAATACAGGGGAAAGGCTGTTCCTCTTTGTGGGCCCAGAGGGCGGCTTTTCTCGGGAGGAAGCGGAGCTGGCGGCCTCTTTTGGGGCAAAGCTGCTGACGCTCGGCCCGCGTATCCTGCGTACGGAAACGGCGCCTGTAGCGGCGCTCGCAGCGATATTTTACGAGAAGGGCGACATGGAAATTTCCAGGTGAGCGCGGGATCATCCTTTATGATGACCAAGACGGGGCGCAGAGTGGAAACAGGAAAGGTGGAGCGTAGGAATGAGGAAAAATGTACTCATAACGGGGGCTTCCGGTGGGATCGGTTCCGCGCTGGCGCTGGCGTTTGCAGAGAGAGGCTACGGAGTGGCAATGCAGTATCACAGCAGGGAACAGGCGGCCCGGGAAACTGCGGAGCGGATCTGCTCTGGGGGAGGCACGGCGGAGATCTTCAGTGCGGACATCTCCCGTGAGGATGAGGTGGAAGCCCTGTTTGACGCGGCGGAAAGCAGGCTGGGATTTCTGGGGGTGCTGGTGAATAACGCCGCCATCTCCCAGAAGGGGCTTTTTACAGACCTCACGCTGGAGGAGTGGAACCGAATTTTTGCGGTCAACTGCACAGGCGCGTTTCTCTGTTCCCGCCGGGTTTTGCCGGAAATGATCCGCAGAAAAGAGGGCTGCATTCTCAATATCAGCTCCATGTGGGGACAGGTAGGGGCTTCCTGCGAGGCGGCCTATTCCGCCTCGAAAGCGGCGCTGATCGGCCTGACCCAGGCCCTGGCCAAGGAAGAGGGGCCTTCGGGAATCCGGGTGAATTGTATTGCTCCCGGCGTGATAGGCACGGCGATGAACGCAGACCTCAGTGAAGAGGACTGGGCGGCGCTCAGGGAGGAAACGCCTCTTGGACGTATCGGAACGCCCGAAGAGGTAGCACAGGCGGCCTTGCTGCTGGCGGAGAACCGCTTCATTACCGGTCAAACGCTGGGTGTCAACGGAGGGTTTGTCATTTGACAAATCCTCCCTTATCTTATAAAATAATAGGGTTAGAATTTTCCCGGAAGAAGTCTCTGAAAACCCGGTCGAACCAGACGGAAGAGCGTCGAAACGAAACGAAGCGTGACTGCAGTTTCAGCGGCGGCTCTGCCGGAGCCTTCATGAGTTCGGGATTTTTCGATCACATTAAGACGGAAAGAGGAACAAACAACCATGAGCTTTCAGATATTGGGCACGGGCAGCTTTACGCCGGAAAGGGTGGTGGAAAACGAAGAGCTTTCCAATTATGTGGAGACCTCGGATGAATGGATCACCAAGCGAATCGGCGTGAAACAGAGGCATGTCTGCACGACGGAAACCACGGCGGATATGGGGGAGCAGGCAGCAAGAAGGGCGTTGGAAAATGCCGGTGTGAGGGCGGAGGAGCTGGATCTCATTATCGGCGCCACTATCAGCGCCGACACCATCTCTCCGGGGCTTGCGGGAATGGTGCAGAACCGTATCGGCGCGCACTGCCCCGCGTTCGACATCAACGTGGCCTGTCCGGGTTTTTTGTTCGCTTTGGATACGGCGGCAGGTTTCTTTGAGAGAAAGACAGTGAAAAAGGTTTTGGTGGTCAGTTCGGAACGCATGAGCGGACTAGTGGATTGGACAGACCGGGGAACCTGCTGCATTTTCGGCGACGGCTCTGGCGCGGCGGTGCTGGGCGAGGGTGACAGCTACCTGGCTTCTGAGCTGCACACCAAGGGAGGCGAGGATGTGATCGCCATTCCCACCTGGTGGAACAATTCCCCGTTCTATCAAAAGGAACTGAGAAAAAATTGTGTCTTTATGCAGGGCCAGGAGACTTATAAATTTGCCGTTACGGCCATGCCTGCGGACATCAAGGCAGTGTTGGAGAAGGCGGGGCTCCGGGGCGAAGACGTTTCCATTGTCATTCCCCACCAGGCCAATTACCGCATCATCAATGAAGCGAGAAAGCGCCTGCCTGAAATCGACCCCGAAAAATTCTGCGTCAACATTGACCGGTACGGCAATACGTCGGCAGCCAGCGTGCCCATTCTGCTGGACGAGATGAACCGGGCGGGAAAGCTCCGGCGGGGTGATATTGTGGTACTAGCGGCTTTTGGCGGCGGGCTTTCCAACGCCGCCTGTGTACTCCGCTGGTAAGCGGCTGAGAAAGGATGAACTGAATTATGATAAAAACGCCTCTATGCGACCTTTTGGGCATTGAATATCCCATCTTCCAGGGAGGGATGGCCTGGATTTCGGACGGCAAGCTGGCGGCTGCCGTGTCCAACGGAGGAGGCCTGGGGATTATCTCCGCCATGAATGCCGATGCCGAATATCTCAAAAAGCAGATAGACCTGGCCAGAAGCCTGACGGACAAGCCTTTCGGCGTCAACATCATGCTGATGTCCCCCTTTGCCGAAGAGGTGGCAAAGCTGACGGCGGAGGAAAAGGTTTCCGTGGTTACAACCGGAGCGGGAAATCCTTCCCGTTTTATGCCCATGTGGCTGGAGGCGGGCATCAAGGTGATTCCCGTGGTGGCCTCTGTGGGAATGGCGAAGCTGGTGACAAAAGCGGGCGCCGCGGCGGTGATCGCCGAGGGCGGAGAATCCGGAGGGCATGTGGGGGATCTCACTACCATGGTGCTGGTGCCCCAGGTGTGCAACGCCACGGATCTGCCGGTTTTAGCAGCGGGCGGCATCGGAGACGGCCGGGGCGTTGCGGCGGCTTTCCTGCTGGGCGCCGTGGGCGTGCAGGTGGGAACCCGGTTTCTGGTGGCCGAGGAATGCGGCGTTCACCCCAACTATAAGAAAAAGGTGCTGAAAGCCAACGATATTGCTACGATGGTCACCGGCAAACGGCTGGGGCATCCGGTGAGGCAGATCAAAAACCAATTCGCCAAGGAGTATGCCAAGGCGGAATACAGTTCAATTTCCGATGAGGAGCTGGAAAAGCTGGGCGGCGGCGCGCTGTACCGTGCGGCTGTGGAGGGGGACGAAAAGACCGGCGATTTTCTGGCAGGCCAGATTTCCGGCATGATCCATAAGGAACAGCCTGCGGCAGAGATCATCCGGGAGATGTTTGAGGGTGCGGAGGAAGTCCTGAAAGGAGCGGGAAAATGGGTAAAATAGCTTTCGTTTTCTCCGGCCAGGGCGCGCAATACGGCGGTATGGGAAAGTCCCTGTTTGAGGCGAGCGGCGCTGCCAGACAGGTCTTTGAAACAGCGGACTCCATTCGTCCTGGCACCTCGTTGCAGTGCTTTGAGGGAACCACGGAGGAGCTTTCCATTACCAGAAATACGCAGCCCTGCCTGTACTGCGTGGACCTTGCTGCTGCCAGGGCGCTGGAAGAGGCTGGGATTCATGCTGATTTTGCCGCAGGCTTTTCTCTGGGAGAGATTGCCGCGCTGACCTTTTCCGGCATCTTTACCGGGACAGAGGGATTTTCCTTTGTCTGTGCGCGTGCGGAAGCCATGCAGGAAGCTGCGGAACAGAATCCGGGCGCTATGGCCGCCGTTCTGAAACTGCCGAACGGGCAGGTGGAGCAGCTGTGCGGTGAGTTTTCGCAGGTGTGGCCTGTGAACTATAACTGTCCCGGCCAGCTGGTTGTGGCGGGAGAAAAAGAAGAGCTGGGGGCCTTCCGGCAGAGGGTGGCTGAAGCCGGAGGCAAAGCGGTCCCACTGGCTGTGAGCGGCGGCTTCCACTCCCCGTTTATGGCGAGCGCCGCGGAGAAGCTTGAGAAGAAGCTGGAAAGCGTTTCTTTTGGAACCCCGAGGATTCCGGTATTCGCAAACTTTAACGCACAGCCCTATGGGGAGAATGCGGGCGAGCTGATCGTCCGGCAGGTGAAGAGCCCGGTACGCTGGCAGGAGACGGTGGAAGCCCTGGCAGCTCAGGGAGCAGATACTTTTCTGGAATGCGGCGCGGGGAAAACCCTGTGCGGCCTGATCAAAAAGACTGTCAAGGGAGCGAGAGTTTTCCAGGTGGAAAATGCGGAAACCCTGCAGGCGGCTGTGGAAGCGCTGCTGTAAGGAAATAACAGAAATTAGCCGCGGCCCCGGAAAACGGGGCGGACAGGAGGTTTATTATGAAGCTGGAAGGAAGGCTGGCGCTGGTTACCGGCGCGTCTCAGGGCCTTGGAAAGTCCATTGCTCTGAAGCTGGCGGAAAACGGTGCGGATATCGCAGTGATCTATGTAGGGGACGAGGCGCCTGCGCTGGAAGTCTGCCGTGAGATCGAAGCCATGGGCCGCAGGGCAAAAGCCTATTTCTGCGACGTGCGGGATGAGAAGGCTGTGGAGGAAACGGTGAAGGCAGTGTCCAGGGATTTGGGCAAGGCGGACATCCTGGTGAATAACGCCGGTGTGACGCGGGACGGGCTGATGCTTACCATGAAGGATGAGGACTATGATTTGGTGCTGGATATCAACCTGAAGGGCGCCTTCCATATGATCCGCGCCTGCTACCGCGATTTCATGAGGAAAAGATACGGGAAGATTATCAATATCAGCTCCATTGCGGGCTTGGTGGGAAATATCGGCCAGGTCAACTATGCTGCCTCCAAAGCGGGACTGATCGGCCTTTCCAAATCGGTGGCCAAGGAGTTGGGCAGCAGAGGAGTCTGCTGCAACTGTATCGCCCCCGGCTTTATCGAAACGGCGATGACCAAGGATATCAAGGAGGATAATCCCCTCCTGCAGCAGGTGCCCATGAAGAAGATGGGCAAACCCGAGGATGTGGCCAATGTAGCGCTGTTCCTGGCCTCTCCGGAGTCCGATTATATCACGGGAGAGACAATCCGGGTGGACGGCGGACTTGCAATCTGATTTTTAGAGGTTGGAGGCTGGACGTTGGATTTTAGATAAGAGCTTAAGGCTCTTGGTTAATAGAGAACGACTGACAGCTGGTAAAGACGTCGGGAAATCGGTGTGCGGAAGCGCAGGATTGTCCCGCGGATGAAAAGTCTTTGGAAGGATGGTTTCAATTTGAATCGAGTAGTTATCACAGGGATGGGAGCTGTCACGCCGGTAGGAAATGACGTTTCTGCTTTCTGGGAAAGCCTGAAAACCGGAAAGTGCGGAATCGGCCCCATCACAAAATTTGATACCGCTGAATATAAAACAAAGGTTGCCGCAGAGATTAAGGATTTTGACCCGCTTCTGTACATGGAGAAGTCCGACGTGCGCAAATATGACTTGTTCTGCCAATATGCTTTGGCGGCGGCAACTCAAGCAGTGGAGGAGAGCGGTATTCGGGGCACTTTGCCTCCCGAACGGATCGGCACCTATTTTGGCTCCGGCATTGGGGGCATCAATACCTTTGCCCAAGAGGAACAGATTTTGCTGGAACGCGGTCCGCGCAGGGTCTCTCCGTTTTTTATTCCCGCGTTGATCATCAACATGGCGGCAGGGCTTATCGCCATCAAATATGATTTCCAGGGCGCGGCAATTCCCTCTGTTACCGCCTGCGCCACAGGCAATAATGCCATCGGAGAAGCTTACCGTGCCATTAAACACGGCTACCTGGACGCGGTGCTGGCCGGGGGTTCGGAAGCCGCCATTCTGCCCATTGGCGTGGCAGGATTTTCCAATATGAAAGCGCTCTCCACCACAGAAGACCCGGCTGCCGCCTGCGTGCCCTTTGACGCAAGGAGAAACGGCTTTGTCATGGGCGAGGGAGCAGGGGCGCTGATGCTGGAGGAATATGAACATGCAAAGGCCCGCGGCGCCAAAATCTATGGGGAAATTTGCGGATATGGTGTCACCTGCGACGCCCACCACATCACGGCTCCCCATCCGGAGGCAGTCGGCGGGGCCAGAGCTTTGAAAATGGCCTATGATGAGGCAGGCGGATGCAAGGACGCCTCAAAACTCTATGTAAACGCCCATGGCACCAGCACTCCGCTGAATGACGCCAGTGAGACGCTGGCCATCAAGAAGGGCCTGGGAGAAGAGACGGCCAGGAAGTGTATGGTGAGTTCCACGAAATCTATGACAGGGCATATGCTGGGCGCGGCCGGCGCTGTAGAAGCCATCGCCTGCATCCTGGCGGTGAAAGAGGGAATCGTTCCCCCCACCATCGGCTATCAGGAGCCGGATCCTGAATGCGATCTGGATTACGTGCCCAACGCGGCAAGAAAGGCCGAGGTGGAGCTGGCTCTTTCCGCTTCTCTGGGCTTCGGCGGCCATAACGCTTATCTGGCTTTCCGCAATGCAGACTAAAAGGCAGCGCCGGTGTGCCGCCGTTGGCGTTGCTTGCGGCGTACTGCCGCTGCGTTTTGCGTAACGATGGAGCTTGCATCACGCGAAATGGGGACAGCTTCCAGTCTATGTTGGACGGAAGCGTCGTGTTGCCCCGCGGAGTAAAAGTCTTTGGATTACCTTTCTTCAGAAAGGGAGTGGCGTCGGGAGGCAGGTGTCCGGAAGCGCCGTGTTGCCCTGCGGAGTAAAAGTCTTTGGGTTACCTTTCTTTAGAAAGGTAATGGCGCCGGGGAGCGGGCCAAAAGTTTGGAGAAGTCCGAAGTCGGAATAAAAGTCTTTGGTCACCTGTCTTACAGAAAGGCGACCAGAAAGGTTGAACAGAGATGGATGTAAAAGCGATTGAAAGCCTTGCGCGGATCATGAAGGAAAACGAGCTCAGCCTGCTGGAGCTTTCAGAGGAGGGTGTTTCCCTGAAGCTGGAGCGGAACCAGGGCGTCTGCTACCCTGTGCCGGCCACGCCGGAGGCTCCTGTCTCCGTTGTGTCACAGTTCACCTCCGCCCCTGCGACTGTGTCTGCATCCGCAGAGGAACTGGAGGGCACTCTGGTGCTTTCCCCTACGGTTGGAGTGTTCTACGCCGCGGCCTCTCCCGACAGCAAGCCCTTTGTGGAGATTGGGGATCGGGTCAAAAAGGGCGATGTACTCTGTGTGATCGAGGCCATGAAGCTCATGAATGAAATTCCTGCTGAAACGGATGGCGTCATTGTAGAAATTTGCGTGGGGAACGGCCAGGTAGTGGAGTATAACCAGCCCCTGTTCCGCATTAAAAGCTGAGGATGCGGGAGATCAATCCGAACCTTCTGGCCTACCTTCAGCAGGAAATTCTGCCGCAGTACGAAGCCGTTGACGGCGCCCACGGGCCGGAACATATCAGGCGGATCATCTCCAACAGTCTGGAACTGGCGCAGCAGCTGGATGTGGATATCAATATGGTGTATACCATTGCGGCCTGCCACGATCTGGGAATCCGGTACGGCAGGGAGAACCATGAACGCACTTCCGCCGAGCTTTTGATGGAGGATCAGAAACTGGAACAGTGGTTTACTCCGGAGCAGCGCGAAATCATGAAGCAGGCGGTGGAAGATCACCGTGCGTCCAGATCAGAAGCGCCCCGCAGCCTGTACGGACGCATCGTCAGCGAGGCGGACCGGGATATCGACCCGGAAGAGATTGTCAAACGCTGTGTGGAATACGGAAAAGCGCACGCGCCCGAGCTCACACGCCAGGAGCAGCTGAACAGAGCGGAGGAGCATATCCGGCAGAAGTACGGTGAAGACGGATATTTGCACCTTTGGCTTCCCTGCAGCAGGAATGAACAGGGCCTTTCCACCCTGCGGGAGTGGCTGCGGACGGGAATCCTGAAACAAAAAGCAGAAAAATACCTGTGATGCATACAGCCAGGCGGATTGGAAGAAAAGGAGAGAGAAGCGGATGAACCGAGAAGAGATCAAAAAGATACTTCCCCATCGGGAACCCATGCTGCTGGTGGACGAAGTAGAGCTGGTGGACGGGAAATCTCATGGAAAATGCCATATCAGGGGGGACGAGTACTTTCTGCAGGGCCATTTCCCGGGGAATCCCGTGGTGCCGGGGGTCATCCAGTGCGAGATGCTGGCCCAGTCCGCCTGCGTGCTGTTAGCGCAGGGCGCGTCGGAAGGGGCAACTCCCTTGTTTACCAGCCTGGATAAGGTGAAGTTCCGGGGGCAGGTTAAACCGGGGGATACGCTGGAAACAGAATGTGAAATTACCCGGCAGCGGGGCAGTTTTTACTTTGCCAAGGGCACCGGGAGGGTGAACGGAAAAGTGTGCATCAGCGCGGAGTTTTCCTTTGCGTTGGTCAGAGCCGAATGAGGCGTCCCGGACAGGCGCCGGGAACACTTCCGGAAAGGATGAAATGAATTGTTCACAAAATTACTGATTGCAAACCGGGGAGAAATTGCGGTGCGCATCATTCGGGCCTGCAAGGAGATGGGCATCTATACGGTGGCGGTCTATTCCGAGGCGGACCGGGAATCCCTGCATGTAGCGCTGGCGGATCAGGCCATCTGTATCGGCGGCCCCCGTGCGGAGGAAAGTTATCTCGACGGCGGGCGCATCGTCGCCGCAGCTTTGGCAACCCGGGCCCAGGCCATCCACCCGGGCTATGGATTCCTTTCGGAAAATGCGGAATTTGCCGCGCTTTGTCAAAAGCATGGAATCGTGTTTATCGGTCCTTCAGCTGAAATTATTGCTAAAATGGGAGATAAGGATACGGCCCGCCGCCTGATGAAGGAGAACGGCGTGCCCACCACGCCCGGCACCGATATTCTGAAGGATGCGAAGGAAGCATTGGAGGCCGCCGGGAAGATCGGTTATCCGGTATTTCTCAAGGCGAGCGCAGGCGGCGGAGGCAAGGGAATCCGCCTGGTGGAGCGTCCCGAGGAGATGGAACGGGCTTTTCAGACTGCGTCAAACGAGGCGGAAAAAGCCTTTGGCGACGGCAGAATGTACATGGAAAAATATCTGAACCCGGTCAAACATATTGAGGTACAGCTGCTGGCGGATGAAAAGGGCAATACGGTATGCCTGGGCGAGCGGGAATGCTCTATTCAGAGAAACAACCAGAAGTTGATTGAGGAATCCCCATCCCCCGCGGTATCGGAGGAGGCCAGAAAGAAACTGATGGAAACGGCAGCCAGGGCGGCCAGGGCTGCGGGCTACGTGAATGCAGGCACCGTGGAATTTCTCATGGACCGGGATGGGAATTTTTATTTTATGGAAATGAATACCCGTCTTCAGGTGGAACACCCTGTCTCCGAGCTGGTCACAGGCGTGGACATCGTCAAGTGGCAGATTCGCATAGCCGCCGGGGTAGAGCTGGATTTCACCCAGGAGGACATCCAGGTTCGCGGGGCTGCCATTGAATGCCGCATCAACGCGCTGGGAGCGGGAAAAGTGGACTTTTTCCATATTCCTGGAGGCCCCTGGGTGAGGTTTGACACATTTCTCTACCAGGGATACGACATCCCTCCCTATTATGACTCCATGCTGGGAAAGATGATCGTTTACTCCTCCACACGGGAAGAAGCCATCCGCAAGATGCAGTCCGCCCTGTGCGAACTGGTTGTAGGCGGAGCCAGAAACAACATTGAGGACCAGATCGAGATCATTCGGGATGAGCGTTTTAAAAAGGGCGATTACTACACGAATTTCATTGCCTCCCTCGGAAAGAACGGGGCTTAAGCAGTGACGCGGTATGGGGTGTCCTGTTTTGCGGCAGTTACAGAGGAAAGAATCCTTGCGGAGAAGGGATGACAGAGCATGAATTTGATGGGACTGTTCCGCTCGCCTCAGAACGAGCTGGAAAAAGGCGGAATAAAACCGGGCAGTGAGGAGACGGGCATCAACAATACCTGTCCTCACTGCGGGGCGCTGCTGCCGATCAGCGAGCAGTGGGAAAACCTGAACGTCTGTACTTCCTGTGGGTATCATTTCCGCATTGGCCCCAGGGAGAGAGTAGCCTATCTGGCTGATGAAGGTACTTTTGAGGAGCTGGACGCGGAGCTCATAAGCAGGGATCTGCTGGATTTTCCCGGCTATGACCAGAAACTGCGCAACGCGAAGCTCGCCTCCCGGGAAAAGGAGGGCGTTGTCTGCGGCACGGCGGAGATCTGCTCCGAAAAATGCGCGCTGTTTCTCATGGATCCCAATTTCATGATGGGCAGTATGGGCACTGTAGTGGGGGAAAAAATTACCCGTCTGTTTGAATTCGCCACGGAACGCGCTCTGCCCGTAGTAGGTTTCACTGTTTCGGGCGGGGCAAGGATGCAGGAAGGGATTCTTTCCCTGATGCAGATGGCCAAGACCAGCGGCGCACTGCGCAGGCACAGCGACGCAGGGAATTTTTACCTCACCGTGCTCACCGATCCCACTACGGGAGGCGTGACGGCCAGCTTTGCCATGGACGGCGACGTCATCATGGCGGAACCGGGCGCTACGATCGGTTTCGCGGGGGCCAGGGTAATTGAGCAGACGATCCGCAAAAAGCTGCCCCAGGGCTTCCAGAAAGCGGAATTCCTGCTGGAGCACGGCTTTGTGGATTTGATTGTGCCCAGACCGGAGCAGAAAAAAACCATCGCCAGGCTTTTGCGGCTGCACAGAAGGGGGGCGTCCATATGAGTGCGTATGACAAAGTGCTTCTGGCCCGTGCGAAGGGACGGGCTACGGGACTCACTTATGTGGAGGCCATTTTTGACGATTTTATAGAGCTTCACGGGGATCGGCGGTTTTCCGACGACCCCGCCATTGTGGGAGGCATTGCGTGCCTGAACGGAGAGCCTGTCACAGTCATCGCCATGGAAAAGGGCGGGGACATGAAGGATAAGGTTCGGCGTAATTTTGGTTCTCCCAATCCGGAGGGGTACCGGAAGGCCCTGCGGCTGATGAAGCAGGCGGAGAAATTCCACCGCCCTGTGGTGTGCTTTGTGGATACCTCCGGCGCGTTTTGCGGCCTGGGTGCGGAAGAGCGCGGCCAGGGCCAGGCCATTGCGGAAAACCTTGTGGAGATGATGGATTTGCAGACCCCGGTAATCTCCATTCTCATCGGCGAAGGCGGAAGCGGCGGCGCGCTGGCGCTGGCGGTGGCGGACCAGGTGTGGATTCTGGAAAACGCAGTGTACTCCGTGATCTCTCCGGAGGGCTGCGCAAGTATCCTCTGGAAGGACGCCAAGAAAGTAAAGGAAGCGGCGGAATGTCTCAAGCTGACCGCCCAGGACATGGAGAAGCTGGGCGTGGTGGAACGGGTAATTCCGGAGGAAAAGGATTTTGGCCTGATCTACGACCGAATAAAAACAGCCCTGCTGGAAACGCTCCCCGACCTGCAGACGCTGCCGGCAGATGAACTGCTGCAGAGACGGTACGAGCGGTTCCGGAAATTTTAAAGCGCAGCGGACGCACAGCAAACGGATTTGTTTTGCAGTGCGTCCTTTTTTTGTGTTAAGAGAGAAAAGGGCGGGTACACCCGGCACTTTTCGAAAGCCGGATTTTGTGATATGATAACCGCAGAAAGCTTACAGCGCGTGGGAAAAGCCGGGGTCTGGAAGAACCTGCGGTGCGCGACTCGCCCACCGCAGGTGTGATATGATACCTTCAATACCAATAGGATGCCGGAGAAAGGAAGCCCCATGGAACAGAAATATACTCCCTGCCCTGTCTACCGCAAATGCGGAGGCTGCCAGCTGCAGAATCTCGATTACCAACGCCAGCTTCGCTGGAAACAGGACCGCTGTGAAAAGCTCCTGGATGAATTTGGAAAGATAGAGCCCATACTTGGGATGGAGCAGCCCTATCACTACCGCAATAAAGTGCAGGCGGCATTCGCCCGGGACAGGAGAAGCGGGCGCATTCTGTCCGGCGTGTACCAGTCCAGCACACACCGCATTGTGCCGGTGGATTCCTGCCTGACGGAGGATGAAACTGCCGATACAATTATTGTGTCGATCCGTAAGCTGCTGAAGGCCTTTAAGCTCACAGCTTACGACGAGGTGGCAGGAAGGGGATTCCTGCGCCACGTGCTGGTGAAACGGGGTTTCTGCACAGGGGAAATCATGGTGGTGCTGGTGACCGGTACACCGGTGTTTACGGCAAAAAAGCATTTTGTGCAGGAACTTTTGAAGCTGCACCCGGAAATCACCACCATTATCCAGAATGTGAATGACAAATACACCTCTATGGTACTGGGGCAGAGCGAGAAGGTGCTCTACGGCCCGGGCACGATTACCGATGTGCTGTGCGGCTGCAAATTCCGCATCTCCTCCAAATCATTCTACCAGATCAATCCCGTACAGACGGAGGCACTGTATGGGAAGGCAATGGAGTTTGCCGGACCGACCGGAAAGGAAAAAGTGCTGGACGCCTACTGCGGCATTGGCACTATCGGCATTATCGCGGCCAAGCGGGGTGCAGGCGAGGTGACCGGCGTGGAGGTCAACCGGGATGCGGTGAAGGACGCCATTGCCAATGCCCGGGAAAATAAAGTGAAAAATATCTACTTTCACTGTGCGGACGCCGGAGAGTTTATGGAGGAGATGGCCGCGGAAGGGGAGCGGTGCGGCGTGGTATTTATGGATCCGCCCCGGGCCGGCGCCAGCGGGGAATTTCTGCGCGCCCTGTGTTCCATGGGCCCGGAACGGGTAGTATACATCTCCTGTAACCCGGAAACCTTGGCGCGTGACCTCAAATACCTGCGGGCAAACCACTACCGGGTTGAAAAAATACAGCCCGTAGATATGTTCCCGCATACACAGCATATTGAGATGGTAGTTCTGATGTCTAAGGTCGGGTAAATAAGTGTAAAAAATCCTGATTTCAAGTCTTTTTTTCTATCGTAGAGTATGGAAGAGTTCAATTCGAAATCTAAATTAAAACATAAAAGAATGAAATTTTTAGGAAAACTATTGAAAAAAGTGAATTTTGTGATAAACTTATAAATACAACCAAATGTGAACTGCGCGAGAGGGGATCCCCTCTTTATGCTCTTCTTAAAGAAGAGCATAAAGAGGGGATCCCCTCTTTATGCTCTTCTTAAAGAAGAGCATAATCAACCTCTGTTTAGCTTCCATGGAATGGACAGAGTGTGCAGTCATAAAAATTAATTATTGGAGGTATGGACATGAGCAAAAAACTGATTGCATTGCTGTTGGCGGTACTGATGATTCTGAGTGTTTCTGCATGCAGCAGCACGCAGAAGACTGAGTCTTCTGCGGAATCTTCGAAGGAAGAAGTATCTAAAAATAGCGAAGCTGCCGGTGACGAAACGGCCGTAGGATTTGATTATTATAAGGATTATCCAAAGGATATTTCCGGTGAAATCGAATTCTATCAGCAGAAGCCGGAAATTGAAGAATATATGTATGGCGTAATCGATGAGTTCATGGAGCTGTATCCGAATATCACGGTTACACAGAACGTCCAGAACGACGCAGCATCCAACCTGCAGACCAGAGCTGCAGCGGGCGATTTCACAGATGTGTGGCTTTATTGGCCGACGGACATGGTCTGGAATGCGTTCTATGACGAAGGGTATCTGATGGACGTTTCCGATCAGCCGTATCTGGCGTATGCGTCCGAGTCTGTTCTTGAGCTGTTTGCACGCGACGGCAAGTACTATGGTGTTCCGGAAGCAAACAACGCTGCAGGCATTATCGCAAACGTTGCCATGTTCGAAGAGAACGGCATTGCACTGCCGGAAGATTGGGATTCCTTCATCGCTGCTTGTGATGCATTCGTGGAAAAGGGCATCACTCCGATTGGACTGACTTTGAAGGACGGCGCGGACTGTGCACGCAACATTCTCCTCGGTGACTACGTCCCGGGTGAAGAAATCAAGGCGGTTTCTGCAGGGGATAAGAAGCTTTCCGAGACCGATTTTCCGAAGTCTGTGGACGATCTCACCAAGATCTACAGCTATGCCAACGACAAGGCAATTTCCTCCGATTATAACACCGGTCTGACTGACTTTGCCAATGAAGAGTCTGCAATGTTCCTCTCCGGCAACTGGACGTTTGCCTCGATCCGCGGTATCAACCCGGATATCAAGATCGAGCAGTTCCCGCTCCCGTCTTCCGCAGGCAGAGGCTATATCTGCTCCGGCGTTGACGTTGGCTACACTATCGGCGCGAATACCAAGTATCCGGAGGCCTGCAATGCTTTCGTCAACTTCCTCGTAAGCCAGCCGCAGGCAGAAAAGTACTGCAACCTAGACGCTGCGATCCCGGCGATCAAGGATGTTGTTGTCGAAGATACCACCGCCAAGAGGATGGTCGATAAGGTCGCGAAGGGCGAATCTTTCAACTGGCCGAACCACTTCTTCCCGGCAGGCGGCGCAGAGCAGCTTGCGAACCAGGCTTCCACGCAGTTCTATATGGATATCGTGGAGCTCGGCGAGGAGCAGGCCAAGAAAAACTACATTGCGCAGATGGACGGCATCATGGATGGCTCCATTAAGTAATGGAGAAAAGCGTATCATCAAATAAGTAGTTTGGAATGGGCAGGAGGTGGCAAGTCCTTCTGCCTGTTCTGTTTCGGACCCAAAGAAATAATACGTAAGTAGGAGGGTATCGTATGGCACGCAGTTTGTCGAAGAAGGAAGGGCACAAACTGAATTCATGGAAAATTGTCCCGTATTGTGTCGTTATTCCGTGTATGCTGATTTACCTCATTTTTTTCTATTTCAATGTGGGACAGGGCGTCGCTTACAGCTTTACGAGCTGGAACGGCATCTCTGCTGAAAAAACCTTTATTGGCCTCCAAAATTACACAGACGCATTTAACTCCAATTATCTGCAGATGACCATGAAGTTTACGGTTATCTTTGCGGTCATCGTCCTTGTGCTCACGAACGTTCTGGGACTGTTTCTTGCGGTTCTGTTGGATAAGAAAATCCGTGGCGTGAATTTTTTCCGGGGCATGTATTTCTTCCCGGCGGTTATGTCCACGCTGACGATTGCCTATATTTTCAATCAAATCGACTACAGGCTGATTACGCTTCTGGGTGAATGGCTGGGAAACGGAACGCTGTCCGCCGGTCTGTTCTCCTCCCCGGTCTGGGCGCCGTATCTGGTGGCTCTGACACAGGTATGGCAATCTTTCCCGGTTACTATGGTCATATTCCTGGCGGGGCTGCAGGGCGTTCCAGAGGATATTCTGGAATCTGCCCGCATTGACGGCGCCAGCAATATGCAGATGTTTTGGAAGATCAAAATGCCGATGATCATTCCGTCGCTGATGATCAACCTTGTCAACAACACAAAAACCGGTATTACAGCTTTCGATATCGTTATGGGTACGACAGCAGGCGGACCGGGCGGTGCGACCTACTCCTTTGCCATGTATATGTATATCAAGTATTCCAAACAGGAGGTCGGCTATGCCTGCGCCATTGCGATGATTATGGCGATCATATTCGGCGTGGTCGCCACGATACAAATCATTTATATGCGCTCAAAGGAGGTAGAATTGTAATGACGACAGGTGCAGAAAGCAAAATGAGACGCTTCCTCGGCAAATTCGGGATCTATTTTGTACTGATTCTGACATCCGTCATCGTTGTATTCCCTTTTTATCTGACTGTCCTCACAGCGTTCAAACAGCCTGCCGATGCCCGGAATTTTTTTCTGGCACTGCCGGTAAAATGGAGTTTTGACAACTTCGAGCAAGTGCTTACTCGCGGCGGTTACTGGGACGCATTGAAGAATTCGGCAATCATAACCGTGATAGCGACATTCGGCACGATGGCAATCAACACAATTTTGGCCTATTTTCTTGGCAGAAACCAGCACAAAAAATTCTTCAACTTTGCATATTATTTCTTTATTATCGGTATTTTCATTCCTTTTCAGGTTGTTATGATCCCGCTGGTCATTCTGGGTAAGGGTTTGGGAATGCTGAATCTGCAGGGACTTATCTGCATGCACATCGCGCTGTCTTTCCCGACCAACGTATTTCTGATGACAGGCTTTGTGAAAGGAGTGCCGCGAGACGTGGATGAGGCAGCGATGATTGACGGCTGCGGACCGATCCGCACCTTCTATCAGATCATTATGCCGATGATGTCGCCGATTATTGCGACAACCTTGGTGCTGACGGTTCTGGGCGTGTGGAATGATTTTACTCTGCCGCTGGTCGTCCTGCAGAAAGATAAGACCCTGCCGCTGTTCATCTACAATTACCGAACCAAGTACATTACGAATTTCAACCTGGCATTTGCAGCCTACACGCTTTCCATGATTCCTCCAATGGTGGTATATCTTTTCTGTCAGAAGTATATCATCAAAGGTCTGGCATCGGGTGCTGTCAAAGGATAAGTAGGAATTTCAGATTACTCAAAGTAACAGTTTGGATTGAATATCTATAAAGGTGCAGGAAATATAGCATTTCCGGGAGTTGTGACGGTTTGGACAATCGTTTCAGCTCCTGTTTTTTATTGTCCTCACAGTCTCGGGACATTACCACTCAAATATGCCGTGGCGGCCCGATTTTTTCTGAGTCTGCCGGCTGAAATTCAGTTCGAGGGATCTCTGGCATCCGATTGTGGGCAGAGGAGCAGAGAGCTGTGTGAAAAAACTGCCGGGCGAAGGGTGGAAATTTGCCGGCGGGGCTTGAGATTTTACGAAGAATATGGGAAAATAGAAAGGCTTTGCGGCCTCTTCCGCCGCGGTTCAGGAAAACTTGAGGAGAGTGGAACATGGAACAGAAACGAGGAAAATTTTCCGGTAAGATAGGCTTTATCTTTGCGGCGGCGGGTTCCGCCGTAGGCTTGGGGAATATCTGGAGGTTCCCCTACCTGGCTGCAAAATACGGCGGAGGGATCTTCCTGCTGGTGTACCTCATTTTGGTAGTGACCTTTGGTTTTGCTCTGATGGTGGCGGAGGTGGCCATCGGGCGCAAGACACAGCTGAGCGCAGTGGGGGCGTTCGGAAAGCTGAATCAGAAATTTTCATTCCTGGGTTATCTGGCGTCTGTCGTGCCGATGATCATCTTTCCCTATTATTGTGTGATCGGCGGCTGGGTGGTAAAATATCTCAGTGTTTATGTCAGCGGACAGGGTCTGGCGGCCGCCCAGGACGGCTTTTTTGAAGGATTTATCGGAAAACCCGTTGAACCCATTCTGTTTTTGGCTGTTTATGTGGGCATTACCGCACTGATCGTATTTTTAGGCGTGCAGAACGGGGTGGAAAAGGCCAGCAAAATTATGATGCCCGTACTGGCTGTTTTGGCGCTGGGCGTGGCGGTCTACTCCGTAACCAGGCCGGGTGCGCTGGATGGGGTGAAGTATTATCTGATTCCCGATTTCAGCCGGTTTTCCCCCATGACTGTGTTGGCTGCTATGGGGCAGCTGTTCTATTCCATGTCCCTGGCCATGGGCATTATGGTGACATACGGCTCCTATATGAAAAAGGAAGACGATCTGGAAAAGTCGGTCAAACAGATTGAACTGTTTGATACCGGCATGGCTTTTGTGGCCGGGATGATGATTGTCCCTGCGGTATTCGCCTTTTCCGGCGGGGATGAGGCTGCTCTGAATAAGGGAGCTGGCCTGATGTTCGTCACCCTGCCCAAAGTGTTTGCGGACGCTGGGACTTTGGGTTTGATCTTTGGCGGCGTATTTTTCGTTCTGGTGCTGTTCGCAGCGCTCACCTCCTCAGTTTCCCTGATGGAGACGGTGGTGTCCATCTTCCAGGACAAGTTTCACTGGAGCCGGAAATTTACCTGCACCCTGGTTATGGTGGGATGCCTTTTGCTGGCGCTGCCCTCCTCTCTGGGCTATGGCCTGCTCAGCTGGATTGCGCCGTTGGGTTTCTCTCTGCTGGACTTCTTCGATTTTATCAGCAACAGTGTGCTGATGCCCATTGTGGCCTTCCTGACCTGTATTTTCGTCGGATACATTGTTAAGACGAAGGCTGTGGAGGATGAGGTGAAGCTTTCCTCTCCGTTCAAGAGGGAAAAACTGTTCACCGTGGTGATCAAATACTTGGCCCCGGTTTGTATCGTGCTGATTCTGGTTACATCTGTGCTGGATGCTTTGGGCGTTATGAAAATCTAGGATCACCTTGCCTGGGCGGAGGAGGGCCACGGCAAAACGGAGGAACCGTTTACCTGGCTGAAAAGAGCGGGATCTTGTGGCGGAGCTCCGGAGCTTCAGGGGTCTGGCACGGTTTATAACCGGTGAGACAGGGGCATTGCAGAAGGGTATTCTGCAATGCCCCTGTCTATCTATTTTGAAAACGGGCGTATTCCGTCAGACCGGGACGGAACGGAAATGCCATTTCCTTTTATGCCTGTTTGTGGTATTATGGAGCAAAAGCGGGAAGGGGCGGCAATATGTCAATTAGGAGTACGGTGAAAGCCCTCCTGGTGGAAAATGGCAGGCTACTGTTAAACCAGTGCAGAACGGCGGACGGACAGACCTATTATGACCTGCCGGGCGGCGGCCAGCACCTCTATGAGACTATGGAGGAGGCGGTTGCACGGGAGGTGTTGGAGGAAACGGGTATCCCGGTTGAGGTGGAGCTGTTTGCCGGGCTGGTGGAGGAAATCACAACGGATCCAGCGCTCCGGGGGGAGTACCCGGAGTATTCGCACCGGGTACTCCATATCTTCCGGGTACGCAGGACCGGAGAAGCCCTTGGCTGCTGCTGCGAGAAAGACTTGGGGCAGGAGGGTTCGGTCTGGGTGACGCCGGAGGAAGCGGATCAGCTGCCTCTGCGGCCTCAAAATCTGCGCGGGCATATATCGGAGCTGCTGTCTTCCGGATCCGCCGCTTTTTGGGGCACTGTGAAGCGGTAACAGAATGATCTTGCCTTTCAGGGAAGCCGTATGGAACGTTCCGGCGGACGGAATCAAACTACAGAAAAAGGAACCGTGAGTTTGGCATCCTCTTTTTTCACAGGGTGTGCGGACTTGGCGTGTACGGGTGTTTTTATGAAAACAGAACGGAAGTATCCCTCAGTGAGGATAGACGCACGGGGAACCAAGAAGGCTCAGGGCGGGCATCCCTGGGTGTTTGATAACGAAATTACAGAACAAGAAGGCGTTCCGGAGGACGGCGGGCTGTGCGATGTGCTGAGCCATAAGGGCCGGTATCTGGGAACGGGGTATTACAACGGTCATTCCAAAATACGGGTGCGGATGATTTCCAACAATGCCAACGATACGTTCGGCGAGGAATTTTACCGCCGGCGCCTCCAGTATGCCTGGGAGTACCGGAAAACCGTCATGGGGCCTGATGCGGAAAACTGCCGGCTGATTTTCGGGGAAGCGGACCATTTCCCGGGCCTGACCGTAGACCGGTTTGGAGAGGTTCTTGTGACGCAGACGCTGTCCCTGGGGATCGAGCGGATCAAGTCGATGCTGTTCCCCTTGATGGTACGGATATTGGAGGAAGACGGCCAGAGGATTTCCGGTATCTTTGAACGCAATGATGTGAAGCTTCGGGAACTGGAGGGCATGGAACAGGGCAAGGGCTGGTTCCCGCTGGCAGGGAAGGAGTTCCCTTCTGAAGCGTGGACAGAGATCGAGGAAAACGGAATCAGATACCTGGTGGATTTCGAGAACGGACAGAAGACGGGGTTCTTTCTGGATCAGAAATATAACCGGGCGGCTGCAGCCCGGCTGGCGCCCGGCAGGAATGTGCTGGACTGTTTTACCCATACAGGATCCTTTGGACTCAATTGTGCGAAAGCCGGAGCAAAGCATGTCTGCTCGGTGGACGTCTCCGAGTCCGCCATAGCCTGCGCAGCGGAAAACGCACGGCGCAACGGCCTCTCAAACGTTGTGGAGTATAAGGCGGCCAATGTGTTTGACCTGCTTCCTGGGCTGAGGAATGGGGAGTATGACTATATCATCTTAGATCCCCCCGCTTTTACCAAGTCCGGAAAGACTGTGGACAGTGCGGAGAGAGGCTATAAGGAGATCAATTACCGGGCCATGAAAGCCCTGCCCCGGGGTGGATACCTTGCCACCTGCTCCTGTTCCCATTTTATGGCGGACGGCAGGTTCCGCGGCATGCTGAAAAGCGCTGCGGCGGATGCCGGCGTGGAACTGAGGCTGATTGAGGCCCGGCAGCAGGGGCCGGATCATCCGGTGCTTTGGAATGTTCCAGAGACGGATTATCTGAAATTTTACCTGTTTCAGGTTGTTTGACCATCGTGCGGAAACCACCTGAACAGAGAGTACAGCGGCGGCGGGAAGACGCGGAGGAGAGAAAGAATGCCTGTCTATTATTGCAAAAAATGCGGATTCACATTTAAGCGGGAGGGGAAGGTGGAAAGCTGCCCAGACTGCGGAAAGCCGGACGTGCGGCCTGCCCTGGAGCAGGAAATCGCAGAGTTCTACCGGAACCAGGAGGCAAAATAGCTTTAAAAAAGGTTGTCTGGAGGTGTAAAAAATGCAGTCGTTTGTACAGGACCGCTATTTTCGGGAGCATGTACGGGGGAGAGAGAATCCCAGGGTCACGGCGTGGTTTTTCCACGCCTATGTTTCCCATATAACAGCCCCGCCCGTGCTGCGGGAGGCCAGAGCGCTGGCCGCTTTTTGGGATAAGGCCGATATTTTGGCCTACCCTCAAGAGCTGGTGGTGGGGAGCCTTTTTGCCGCTGAGGTGGCTTGGTTCCATTATGGAGACGGAGTGGTGCTGGACAGAAAGCGGCTGGAGGAATATGTCCGGCAGAATGGGCTGGACGCCCAAGCCTATGGGGAAATGGCGGACCGGGTGGAGAAGGCCTGCTATCAAAATCCCTATCAGCCGGGGTTCCGTTCGGATCGCTTCACAGAGGAACAGAAGCGTTCGCTCTATTCCACTGCGGCTACCTCCACCTGGTTCGGCGGCCATATGGCCATGGACTACGAAAAAATTCTGAAGGTGGGGCTCGGTGGTTACCGAAAGGAGCTTGCCCTTGAGAAGGGATCGCATCCGGAAGCAAAGGAGTTTTATGAAGCGCTGGAGGTAACCCTATCCGCCTTTCAGAGGCTCATCCTGCGTACGGCACTGGTCTGTGAGCAGCTGGCCTCCTGCCAGGAAGAGGATGTGCTCCGGGAGAATATGGAGCGGGCTGCTCTGACTTTGCGGGCCGTTGCAGAGGAACCGCCCGCCGGTTTCCGGGAAGCCCTGCAGCTGGTGGTAATGGTACATCTCTGCTCCAACGCCGACAGCTTCGGCAGGTTTGACAAGTACCTTTTCCCCTTTTTCCAGCGGGATCTGGAACAGGGCAGGCTGACGGAGGAGGAAGCGCTGGATCTTCTCCAAAGCCTGATAATCAAGGTGGAGCAGCTGGATCAGATTCAGAACATGACTCTGGGCGGCGTGCTTCCGGACGGCAGCGGAAATTATACCCGGCTGACCGAGCTGATGCTGAAGGCGGTTTCCAATATGGGATATAAGGGACCCAATTTGGCGCTGCGGGTGCACCCTTCCATGCCGCAGCATTTTTGGCCTCTCATCACCTCCTGCCTTGCCACAGGGAAGGGCCTGCCGGCACTTTACAACGATGAGGAAGCGATTCCTGCGCTCCAGCGGGGAGGCTACCCGCTGGAACTGGCGAGAGATTACTGCCTGGGAGGCTGCAGTCAGATCATGTTTGGTGGCCGCAGCCAATTCCTCAATGATATCGGGCTGATGAACGTGGCAAAGATTTTTGAGCTTACCCTGCATAACGGCAGGGATGTTCTGGATGGAGGAAAGCAGATTTCTCCAGCCACCGGAGAGGCGTGGGATTTTCCGGATTTTGACAGCCTGTACCGGGCGTTTTTGAGGCAGCTGGAGTATTTTATCCCGCTGGAGGCGGAGATCAATACGCTGGATGTGCTGGAACGAGGCAAAAAGGAAGGATATGCGTTCCGTTCCCTGTTTACCAGGGGCTGCATCGAATCGGGAAAGGGAATTTATGAGGGCGGTCCGCTCTATCAGAATGTCCAGTTGGAATGCATCGGCATCACAAATACGGCAGATTCCCTCTATGCGGTAAAAAAAGCGGTGTACCAGGAAAAGAGACTCACCCTGGCGGAATTGGTGGAAATACTGGACAATAATTTTGAGGGGCAGGAGGAACTCAGAGATTATCTGCGGGGGTTGGATAAATTCGGAAACGACCGGGAAGAGGTGGACTCCCTCCGGATGGAAATCACCCGTTTTCTCTTTGATGGGCTGCGCGGGCAGAAGGGCCCCTTTGGCGGACGCTATATCCCCGGCGAGGTGATTTTTACAGCGCATGAGCTCTGCGGCGCCCATGTGGGCGCAACGCCGGACGGCAGGCTGCGGGGCGAGGTGCTGGCCGATTCTGCCGGAAGCAGCCAGGGGATGAACCGGAACGGCCCTACAGCGCTGCTGAATTCCGTGAGGAAGCTCCCCACGGAGGAGATGGTGACCAGCATAGTAGTCAATCTCAAGTTTCACCGCGCTTTTTTCGAAAAGCACCAGGAGGAGGCAGCCGCCCTGCTCCGCGCCTATTTCAGGGGAGGCGGCCAGCAGGTGCAGGTCAATGTCTGCGACAAGGAAGAGCTGAAGGATGCGGTGCTTCATCCGGAACGCCACCAGGATCTGATTGTGCGGGTCGGCGGCTACAGCGATTATTTTGTCCGGCTGAGTCCTGCCCTGCAGCAGGAGATCATCCTGAGAAGCGAATCGGTGGTCTGAGCTTCCAGAAGGGCGGGCCGGCTTGAGCAGGATCCGCGTTATCAGGGATAAAAAAGATCTGCGGAAAGAGGGAAAGCCTGTGCGGCAGAGCAGCATTGCCCTTTCCCTCTGCCGTGCTGCGCAGTCGGATGCTTTTTCCTCGTTTGGCAAGCTGAAAGCGGAAAAGGAAGAGATGGCGAATTAAGGGGGAAAGCTGTATGGATCAAATGGCGGCGGCGAATATTGCGCTGGATGTGGTCAGCATTATTTTATCGCTGCTCCCCGTCGTGTACCTGCTGGGCAATCACCGATACCGTCAGGAGCGGTCAAACCGATACTTTCTGGGCGTGTGCGTTTCCAACCTGCTCATGATTGTGGGGGATTTACCGGACTGGCTCATACAGGATGCTTCCGGGCCGCTGAGGAAAATTGTGCTGACCCTGTCCTCGGCGTTGTTTTATACCGCCTCCGCCTTTGTGCTGTATTTTTTCGGCCGCTATATACTCGAGTACCTGCAGGTTGCCGGCCGAACCGGAAAACGGTATTTGGCGGCGATTACGGCTGTGTGCGGCGTGCAGATTTTCTTTGCCCTTATCAGCCCCTTCAGCGGCTCCATTTTTTATGTGGCGGATGACGGTTACCAGCGCGGCAGCCTGTTCTTCATTTCCCAGCTGGTCCCGCTGTTTTGTTATCTTCTTTTTACCGCCCTGGTGATCCTATACCGGAAACGGCTGGCATGGCAGGAAATCGTCTTTTTTCTGCTGTATATTTTCGTGCCGCTGGGCGGCGGAGCGACGCAAATGTTCCTGCGCGGCGTAGCCGTGGTCAATATCGGCGTGGCGCTGGCGCTGCTGTTTATTCTGGTCAACATCCAGTTTGAACATGAACTATTGCTCAAGCGGCAGGAGAAGGAGCTGGCAGAGCAGCGCATCGACATGATGCTTTCCCAGATCCAGCCGCATTTTCTCTACAATACCCTCACGACGATCCGCCAGCTTTGCGACGTGGACCCTCAGAAAGCGAAAGCGGCCATCCGGGATTTTTCCCTGTTCCTGCGGGGCAACATGGATTCTCTCAAAAGCAAGGCGCCCATTCCTTTCGAGCAGGAGCTTTCTCACGTGGAACACTATTTGGCACTGGAACAGCAACGGTTTCAGGAAAGGCTTCATGTGGTGTATGAGATTGCCGCACGGGATTTTTCCATCCCGCCGCTGACGATGCAGCCCATTGTGGAGAACGCTGTGCATCATGGCGTTCTCAAACGGGAAGAGGGCGGCACGGTCACAGTGAAAACGGAGGAGACGTCAGACGCTTACCTTGTCACCGTGAGTGACGACGGCGTGGGATTCCGGCCGGATATGCGTCCCCCGGACGATGGACGAACCCATATCGGCATTGAGAATGTCCGGGGAAGGCTTTCTGCATTGTGCGGGGGTACGCTCACCCTGCACAGCGAGGCAGGCGTGGGGACCACTGCCCTCCTCGCGATTCCGAAGAGGGAGGGAACGCCATGAATTATATTGCTGTGGATGATGAGCCGTACGCGCTGAAGGATCTGGAAGAAGAACTGCAAAGGGCCGCGCCAAACGCGGTGCTCCACAGCTTCACCCTGCCTGGCAAGGCGCTGGAATATGCCAGGTCAAACCCGGTGGACGCGGCGTTTTTAGATATTGAGCTGGGCAGCGCAAACGGCCTCGTGCTTGCCAAACAGCTCAAGGACCTTCAGTCCCGGATTCAAATCATCTTTGTCACCAGCCACGAGCAGTACGCGGTGAAGGCCTTCGAGCTGCACGCCACCGGCTACCTGATGAAGCCCGTTACGGCGGAGGATATCCGCCGTGAGCTGACATTCCTTTATAAAGACTCTGGACGGGATAAACGGGTGCGGGTGCAGACTTTCGGCGGGTTCGACGTATTTGTGGACGGAAAACCTCTGGAGTTCAAGCGCTCTAAGTCCAAGGAGCTGCTGGCCTATCTGATCGACCGTCATGGGGCGAACGTCACCACTGGAGAACTCTGTGCGGCGCTGTGGGAGGATGAGATGGGCGGAGCCGGGCAGAAGAGCTACCTGCGCACCCTCCTGTCCGATTTGAGAGCATCGCTGCGCCGTGCCGGGGCGGGGGAGATCCTGCGGAAGGGATTTGACAGCGTGGCGATTGTCCCCGAGCTGCTGGACTGCGACAGCTATCGGTTTCTGGAGGGCGATCTGCAGGCGGTCAACAGTTACCGGCACGACTATCTGCCAGCCTATAGCTGGGCGGAATTTTCCGTAGCGGCGCTGGAAGAACGACTGTAAAATAATTTTTGAAAGCGGCCCGGTTTTTTCTGAAACCGGGTCCTTTTTTGTTGCGGGTTTGTTGCGCATCGGCTGCTATACTAAAAGAGAAAATGGGGAAGGTCTGCACCTCTGTGTCCGGCGCAGACAAACCGAAGAAAAAGGCAAGGGGCATGCCCCTTGTTTCCTTGGGGGGGTTCCCCAAGGAGAGGCAGCTGATAGAAGCCTGAACAGGAGGGACAGAGATGAAACGAAGAATACTCTCATTGCTGCTGTCCGTTGTGATGGTAATCACAATGGCGCCCACCGCGGCGATGGCAGCCCAGAAGGAGACGGGAGAGGCCGCGGAAAGTTCCGGATTCACAGATGTATCCGGAGAGGATTGGTTCTATGGCTACGTGGTTCAGGCCGTGGAGAAGAAGCTGTTTGGAGGGGTTGGGGAAGACCGGTTTGACCCCAGCGGTACAATGAGCCGGGCCATGTTTGTTACAGTGGTCGGCCGTATGGCGGGGGTGGATACAAGCCTTTACAGTGGGAACGGAGGTTACAGTGATGTGACAGCCGGAAGCTGGTATGCACCCTATGTGGTGTGGGCTTCGGAAAATAAGGTGGCCCAGGGCTACGGAGGCGGCAAGTTCGGCCCCAACGACGCTGTGACCCGTGAGCAGATGGCGGCGATGCTGCTGCGCTGGGCGACGGCTGCGGGCATCCAGCTGAAGGAATCTGCCGGCGGAACGGAACCTAAGGATTTGGCCGCCGTATCCGTTTGGGCAAAGGAAACCATCCTTGTCCTGTGGAGGGCAGGACTGCTTCAGGGGGATGAGAACGGAAAGGTGAATCCGGCCGCAAACGCCACACGTGCGGAATGCGCGGCCTTCTGCGTGCGTGCGGACGACGCGGTGGACGCTTACTATACGGAGGCGGGGATTCCCCGGCCCGGACATCCGTCGGAGGGCGGAAGCACAACCTATTATGCCGTTACCTTTGAGACCAAGGGAGGAAGCGAACTTTCTCCTCAGAGCCTGCCAAGCGGCACCGCGCTGGGCAATCTTCCCTCGCCCTACAAGGCGGGAGAGATTTTCCTGGGCTGGTATTATGATGAGGAATTGAACCAGGCGGTGGCGAGCAGCGACAGGCTGACTGGTTCGCTGACCCTGTATGCCAAGTATGAGAAGGCCGGAGAGATCCAGGAGAACGGCTCGGCCCGTTTTACCGCGGCTATGGATGTGGAGCCGGGCTTCACGATCGCGGTCAAAAGTGCGGAGAGCCAGAGTGCGGAGGCGGTCAAAGCCCTCATCACGGCCAAAAACCTGAGCACGGATACCGAGGGAGATATTGTTACTGTTAAGGGCGAGAACGGGAGTTTTACCATTTCGAGCGCGGATAAAAGCGGATTTGAACCCGGTTCTGCCTACAAGCTCACCCTGAACGATGACGATCTTACTTTCGACGGTCAGCCCGCGTCCGTCCGGGAGTACAACTTTACGGTCAAGCGGGAAGACGAGGCCATGGACCTTGTCCTTTCCGAAGGTCTCAAATACATACCCGCGGGAAATATTTCCGATGTCACCGAGGACGGCGAAAGCGTGGAAAGCCTGGACGCGGCGCTGCTGACCGTGGGCAAAAACGAAGACGGCACCACCGAGGCGATCAAGAAAAAGATCACCGGAACCTTCCAGTATTCGGGCGGCGAGACCCTCAAGGAGGGCGATACGGTGGCGGTGTACGAAGGCATGCACCCTGACCGGCGCAAACCTGACGGGCAGACCAATGCGCTGGATGACGCGGATGCCAACCCGGAGAAAAACGCAGCCATCTCCTATGTGAAGATTACGAAGATAGAGAGCGGCGCCTGCAGCTATGAGAGCGCCGAGGTGGACGACGTGCTCTTCACCCCGGATGTACTGCCCGTGCCGGAGGACGCGGATCTGGACGGTGAGCCAAACAATGACTCCATTACCGTCGGGAAATCCGTAATGACCTATACGGACGATCGGTATGCAGAAATGGGTCTGGATTCCCAGACGACGATCGACGTGGGCGACTATATCGCGTTCTATTCCGGAGACTTTGAGGAGGAGTCCGGAAATGGGGAAAGCAGCTCTGAAGTGACAGGCTATGGACGGATTACTTCTGTGGGAACAGAGGAAAACGGCAACTATGTGATTGGGTATGAGGAGGTCGAAGAGGAAGAGGTCCTGGCCGCAATGGACGTGTACGAGACCGATAACATCAGCGGCGAGGCGCTGTTGGAGGACGTGGACCGAACCGAGCTGGAAAACAGCATCGCCCGGCAGGCGGAGAACAGCGGCTTTGTGGAGGAAGCCAGCCAATTCCTCGCCGACACGGCGCTGCAGACCGATTCCTTTTCAGAATTTGACTCCGACCTTTCCATGACCGCCTTCTCCGTGACCGGCGGCGAGGGCCTGCCGCTGCGGCAAAACGGCCTGCTCCGCGGGGCGAACGGAGAAAATTGGAAGGTCGAAATTACGAAAAAAAGCGTGAATGCTTCCATCGGCACAAAACTTCAGCATTTTAAGGGGCTTTCCGGCGTGCGTGCGGAGCTCACCGTGGGAATCGAAATTACGGTCACCAGCCCGGCCGGCGGGGAGATCGTGATGAACGTGATGGGAACCTTCCAGCAGGAAGTGCGCATCGCGGTCAACGTCTCGGGCGGCGCGGATTGGAAGTGGAAATGGAAAATATTTCCCTATATCAGCGACTATCACGCCGCTGTTTCCGCCGACCTGTACGACTATACCGGCATTGAGGTGAAGGCCACCGTCACTTCCGGCGATAAGACCGAGGATATCAGCGAGCAGATGAAGACGCTGCTGGAACAGGGCGGGGACAGCAGCATGTCCGCCGCTCTCCAGAAACGCTACCAGGAAATGCTGAATACGCAAACTGAGTGGGTGGACCTGTTCACACAGCCGATTTTCAACCAGCGGTTCAACGTGGCGCTGATTTTCACGGTGGAGTTTTCCGTGGATTTCGTGGTGAGCGCCGACGTGAACATTTCGCTGGGCTGCAAATTCGAGTATGAGAACGCCAAACGCTATGTTTACAACATCAAGCTGTTCTCCGGCACGGTTACCAGCGATACCATTGACCTGGTGGAGGAGCGTTACGAATTCGAATTCTACGTCATGGGCACGCTGGGCCTGAAAGCCGGGATACGGGCGGAGATCAGCCTCAGCCTGATCACAAAAAGCGTGGCCTATGTGGCGGTGACCGCCGAGGCGGGCGCTTACGTCAAGCTGTGGGGCTATTTCTACTACAGGCTGGTACATACCGCGTCTGCAGGGACGGACAAGGGCGCGGCGGGCGCCCTGCTGCTGGAAGTGGGGGCCTATCTGGAGATCACCTTCACCGCCTCGGCTATCGGCGGCCGGTATTCCTATCATCCGACGCTGTACGACAACGAATGGCCGCTGTGGTCGGCGGGCACGCAGCAAAACGTGACAGGCTTCAGCTATGCCCAGTCGGAAGCGCCCAAGGTGGCGCTGAAAAAGTATTATACCACTTACAGCCTGCCGGACAGCATATTCAGCATGGACGGCATGGATCTGAAAACCGGCAGAGTCACAAGCCGGACATATTCCGCCGATGATTTTACCATCACCATAACAAATCCCGCGTTCACGTATCAGGACGGCATTGTGACCGTGAATCCCGGCGACCAGCCCAGGCAGGACGGCGAAATGATCATCACCTGGAAGGGCCAGCCGCTGGCTTTCTCCTCTGCGCCCATCAAGCGCACCATCAGCCTGCACTGGGATAACCTGAAGGATGGCTACTATATCGCCTTCAATTCCAACGGCGGCAGCGCCGTGGGGATGATCACCAAGGCCTACGGGGCGGCGGTGACCGCGCCTTCAAATCCCACCCGGCTGGGCTATGTGTTCGGAGGATGGTATCAGGATGATCAGCTGCAGACAGCGTACACCATTCCTGCTACCATGCCCAACGAGGATGTGCAGGTCTACGCCAAGTGGACGCCCGCCACGGACACGAAGTACACCGTGGAGCATTACAAGCAGGAGCTGAACGGCGCTTATGCCCTGGCGGAGAGCGAACCGCTGCAGGGCACCACCGAAACCACGGTGACGCCCACAGTCAAAACCTACACCGGCTTCGATTCACCTGCGGCGCAGAACGTGCAGATCCTGCCGGACGGCAGCGCCCTGGTGCGGTACTATTACCCGCGGAAGAGTTATACCGTCACGTTTCAATCGGGTATTTCGGACATTGAAGACGTTACCAGCACCTTCAAATACGAGGCCGCCATCCTCGCCCCGGGCTTTGCCACAGCGGGATATACCTTTGGCGGATGGGGGACGGGGCTGCCCCAAACCATGCCCGCGGAGGATCTCACCGTTACCGCAAGCTGGACTCCATCCGACGATACCCCCTACCGGGTGGAGCATTATGTCCAGCGGCCAGACGGAACAAGTTACGAGCTGAAACCGGTCGTCAATCAAATAGGTGCAACGAACGGCACGTTGACGCTTTCGGCTCTGTATGATGAGAGCTTCCTCGTTCCCGGCGGTATCTCGTACGACCATGCCACTGTGGAGGGGAAGACCGTTTCCACCGCCGATATCCTGGCGGACGGCTCGCTGGTCGTCAAGCTCTACTACATCCGCAATGAACATGTGCTGACCTGGCACTTCAACGGCGGCACCACCGAAGACGCCTACACACAAAAGAGCATATACGGCAGCACGATCACCGCACCCGCCAATGTTATCCGTACGGGCTACGATTTCATGGGCTGGTACACAGACGAACAGTGCATGACGCCGCTTCTCTCCTCCGCTACCATACCCACGGCGGATATGGATATTTACGCCAAGTGGGAGGCGCGGAGAGACACCGTTTATACCGTGGAATACTATCAGCAGAACGTTGATGATGACGGTTATACATTGGTGGCGGGGGACACGCAATCCCTGCAGGGAACCACCGACACAAAGACGGAAAGCTTTGCAGACGAAGATAAATACGAATTTTTCACCCTCAATCCGTCGGCGGGCGGCTATCTTGCCTCTGGAACTATCGCTGGCGATGGTTCGCTGGTGCTGAAGCTGTACTATGACAGGAACAGCTTCACGGTAGACTATTCCGTGGATGGGATATCCTATGACAACCAGCAGACCTATCGTTACGGAAAAATGGTCGTCTTTCCCCAAGAGCCGACAAAGGAAGGGTATAACTTCGGCGGTTGGCAGCTGGAAGGCAGCGACTTTAACGGTGTGATGCCTGGGAAAAATATCACACTGGAGGCAGTATGGCTCGCCGAAACGGAATATGCTTATACCGTAGAGTACTATAAAGAGAGTTTGGCTGGCAGTCAGGATTTTGTAGAGAGAGAAACCCTGACAGGCGAGTTCGATTCGAGCATTACGGTGAGGCCCTCAAAGGAATATGAGGGATTCACAGAGCCCGGGACACAGGAAGTAACGATCAAGAAAGACTTGACCATCAGGTTCGAGTACACACGCAACAGCTATAACCTTACCTGGGAGCTGAACGGCGGCACGGCCTCCAACGAATATACATACGGTACCACGAAGTACGGAGCGCCCATCACCGTGCCCAGCCCGAACAAAACCGGCTATACCTTCGACGGCTGGGATAAAACAGCGATCTCTGCAATGCCTGCTGAAGACCAGAGCTTCTCTGCACGGTGGAAGATCAACCAATATACCATCAGCTTTGACGCCAAGGGCGGAAGCTCTGTGAGTTCTATTACGCAGGACTATGCCACCCCAGTCAGCCAGCCCTCGGCCCCAACATACAGAGGCTATACCTTCGAGGGATGGTACAGCGACGAGACGCTTGAGGCCAAGTACATATTCGGAGCCATGCCCGCGCAGAACATCACTCTGTATGCCAAATGGAAAGCGGTGGACTACGCTATCACCTATTATCTGAATGAGGGAAGCTTAACGGGAGAGAAGACCACTTACATCGTTACAGACAGCTTCACACTTCCTGCGCCTACCAAAACCGGCAATACTTTTGCCGGCTGGTGTACGAGTTCGGCGCTGACAGATCCCAATTTAGATGTCAGCATCACAGATGAGACGGGCGATAAGGAATTTTGGGCGAAGTGGACGGTCAACCAGTACACGATCACCTTTGTGTCCAACAGTGAGCTCTCGGTGGATGCTATCACGCAGGATTATGGTACGCCTGTTACCGCGCCCGAACCCACACGCAGCCACTATACCTTTGACAAGTGGTACAGTGACAGCAGTTTAACTACGCCGTACACCTTCGCCACGATGCCAGCACAAAGTATTACCCTGTATGCCAAATGGACGCCGGTTACGTATACCATTACCTACAACTTGAATCAAGGAGCGTTGAGCGGCTCGGACAGCAACCCCACCGCTTACACGGTGGAGAGCGACAGCATCACGCTCAAAAATCCCACAAGGACCGGCTACACCTTCGCAGGCTGGATGAATACGAGTACGTCTAAAACGGTCACCACTATCCCCAAGGGCAGCACGGGAAACATGAGCCTTACCGCACAGTGGAATACGGTTCCCTATACTATCAGCTATAATGTCGACGGCGGCACTCCTCTGGAAAATCCCCCGGCCAGCTATACCGTGGAAACTGAAACCTTTACACTTCCACAGCCTAAGAAAGAGGGGTACAATTTTACCGGCTGGACGGGAAGCAACGGGACCACGGCACAAACGGAGGTTACCATCGTAAAGGGCAATACCGGAAACAAGGAATACAAGGCCAACTGGAAACCGATCACCTATACCCTCAAACTGGCCGACACGGTAAGTAAGAATGCCGATGGCCGTGCGGATCTGTACCAAAAATTTGGCGGCAGTGGCATGACCGTAAGCTATGACCAATCGGTCAGCATTACCAATATTACTGGTCTTACCGGATTTACGACCAGTAAGGGGAATATTGGAACTACTTTTATGAATTTGACAGAAAACCAGGGTGAGACGGTTATCTTGACACCTGTGTGGAAGACAGATGCGATTTACTCACATTCGCAATGGGCTGCGATATGGGACAATTTGTCCGGAAACTACAAGCTTGGCGCGGATTTGGATCTGCAAAATGAAACGATCACTCGGATTGGCAATGGCACAGAGCAGCCATTCACAGGGCAGATCGATGGTCAAAATCATACTATCCGCAATTTTAAAACGAATACGGGACTTTTTGATGTGCTTGCCGAAGAGGCCAGCGTGATGAATCTCATTATAGAAAATGAGGTGACAGGATACTGGGCTTCTGGTGCCGTGGCACAGAGAGTTGAAAAAGGTAATGTGAGAATCACCGGCGTAACGGTGAAAGGCTGTACAATCGGAGCTTCAACAGGGGGCGGTTTAATTGGTGATATAGGCAGAATTGACGGCGGTGATGCAGCAAACTTAGCTATCAGCGGCTGTACCATTGACAGCACAGTGAAATGGATTGAATATGGAGGTAGTTCGGAGAGAACATGGGGCGCTTTTGTCGGCAGGGTAAATACAAATTCAAGTGTAAGTGCAGCCAATATCACAAATAAGACCAGCCTTCAAAAGTGTGGTCAGTTGAGCGGAGACTGGAGAGAATTAAGCGATCCGCCGGTTGTACTTCCCTCGTAACCGTTGACCCATTCCTCGCGACAAGGTTACGTTGCAAAACGAGCGAAAAAAGGAACGAGGTTTGGAAACCCTTTCGGGCTCCAAACCTCATCTTTCGCTTTATTCTTCATTTGTGTAGAAAAAAAGAAAGCAAAACCAATATTAAGTGTTTGAGCGTCATGGGTAACTGATTTTTGCAATAGATACGGCGGGCAGTGAACCCTTCGTAAAACACTTTGTAGTGCAGTTCTCGGCTTGCTTCCCCATAGAATTGAATTTGAACCGCCGCCGGCCAAGGATATCCTTGGCCGGCGGTTTTTCCGTTTTCAAGCAGGAAAAGCCTGCACGGGAGGGAGGTTCGGGGAAAGGAGCGTTTGCAATTGGAAAGAAAACTTGCTATGATAAAGAAAAAAGAACCGGAGGCTAGGCATGAAATCTATCGACAGTTTTTCCTACAAATTGGGCGCGGCAGACTGTTTCTGTGAAATGGTGCGTGCGGGAGTAAAAAAAATCGCCCTGGCCCATCCCTGCGACAGCCGGGAGGAGCGGGACGGCTTTCTGCCGGAGTTTCGGAAGCTGTGTGAGGAATATGGCGTAAAACTGTACTGTGAGGATGAGGGTTTTCTCACCGACCTGTTCCCTGCAGCCCTGAATAAAGACAGGTTCAACGTGATCTTCTATCAGGAAGACGCTGTTCTGCAGGAATACCTTGCCCTGAAGGAGGAAAAAAGAAAAGCCAGAGAGACGGGGGCCTATACCCCGGAAAAGCGGCGGGAGATCGCCTGGCGCTACGGTAAGCTGCTCTCCTATACGGACGAGGGCATCGAACGGCTGCTGGCGGCCAACCGGGACAGGGAGGATTAAACAATTCCGTACAGAAAGAAGGAGATTCAGGATGTCGATGACGATAAACCGCCAGCTGCCCCTGCCGTCCGAACTTAAGGCAGAGTATCCCCTGTCCCCGGGGGTGAAGGCGCTCAAGGCGGCAAGGGACCGGGAAATCCGTGAGGTGTTCGAGGGGGAATCCCACAAGTTTCTGGTGATTGTGGGCCCCTGCTCTGCCGATCTGGAGGATGCGGTTCTGGACTACGTGACAAAGCTCGCCGGAATTCAGGAACGGGTGAAGGAGAAGCTGGTGCTCATCCCCCGGGTGTACACCAACAAGCCCCGCACCACGGGAGAGGGCTACAAGGGCATGCTGCATCAGCCCTCCCCGGATAAGGCGCCCGATCTGCTGGGCGGTATCATCGCAATCCGGAAAATGCACATCCGGGTGATGGAGGAATGCGGGCTGACCTCTGCCGATGAGATGCTGTATCCGGAGAACCGGAGCTATCTGGATGACCTGCTGTCCTATGAGGCGGTGGGCGCACGCTCCGTGGAAAACCAGCAGCACCGGCTGACCGCCAGCGGGATGGACATCCCCGTAGGCATGAAGAATCCAACCAGCGGCGACCTTTCCGTGATGCTCAACTCCGTCCAGGCGGCCCAGGCCTCCCACACTTTTCTGTACCGGGGCTGCGATGTGACCACCAGCGGAAACCCTCTGGCCCATACCATTCTGCGGGGCGGTGTGGATAAATACGGCATCTGCGTGCCCAATTATCATTATGAGGATCTCATGCGGCTTTGGGAGTTATACGGGAAGCGGGAGCTGGAGAATCCCGCGGCAATCGTGGATGCGAACCACTCCAATTCCAACAAAAAGTACAGGGAGCAGATCCGCATTGTCAGCGAGGTGCTCCACAGCCGGAACTATAATCCGGAGGTGAAGGCCCTTGTCAAGGGCGTGATGATAGAGAGCTATCTGGAAGAGGGCAACCAGGAGATCGACTGCCGGCGGGTGTATGGAAAATCCATCACAGACCCCTGCCTGGGCTGGAAGGATACGGAAAGGCTGCTCCTTTCCATAGCGGAAAAATGCTGAGCGGCGGAGATAAGGAGGGAATCATGGAAGCGGATCAGAGGGCATTATGGTATTATCCCGAGGATAAGACGGAACCGGTCATCACTGCCGCCCGGCAGATTGTCAGTAAATATGGAAGCGACGGATGGCGGAAGCTTCCGCCGAAAGCGGTGGTCTTTTGTATGGGGAAGGGCCTGCCCATCCTGGAGGCGAATTTCTCCACAGAACAGCTTTTAGAGACCCTGCCGGGCTTCATCTCTCATTCCAAGGTGTTGGGGCTGCGGGGGCAGGACCAGGTCTGCTATGTCCATGGCGGCTATGGAAGCCCCCAGATTACCTGCACGGTGGAAACCCTTTGCGCCATGGGTGTGGAGGAATTCCTGCTCATTGGCCTTTGCGGGGTGTTCGGGGAAGGAATTCAGGTGGGAGATGTGCTGCTCCCCGAGAAGATTTGGAGTGAGGAAGGGGCGTCCCGGCACTATGTGCAGAATCCAGGTTTTGCAAAAGTGAACAGCTCAGAGGACGCTGAGCGGCTGACCGCTTTCTTTTCAGCGAGGGGCCTTGCCGTCAGGAGGGCGAATACCGTCACTACGGACGCCGTGTTCCGCCAGACCTATTTTAAGGAAACCCTGTGGCGGGAGATGGGCTGTGTGGGCGTGGATATGGAGGCCTCTGCCTTTGTGAATGTCTGCAACTATTATGGGAAGAAAAACACGGTGCTGCTGCTGGCCTCGGATAAGCATCCGCTTTCGCCGGAAGAGCCTGCCTGGGAATGGGGCGGCGAGAGGTTTGGGGAGCTGACGGAACGCTTTGTCTGTGCCGGAATCACCTATGTTCCTGCAACCATATCATAAAAGCCTTTTTTGGAGGGGACCGCCATGAAGGAACGTGTGTACAATAAGCTGGTACGGGACAACATTCCCGACATCATCCGGGAAAGCGGGGAGACGCCGGTTATCCGTACGCTGGAGGACGAGGAATTCCGGGAATGCCTGGGCTGCAAGCTCCGGGAAGAGGTAGAGGAATTTTTGGAGGAGAGCAGCCTGGATGAACTCAGCGATATTTTGGAGGTGCTGGAGGCGCTGGCCAATCTGGAAGGCTGGACAGACGGGGAAATCCAACGCACCTGCCGGAACAAGGCGGAGAGCCGCGGCGTATTCCGGGAACGCATTTTCCTGGAGAAGGTGATTGAGTAGGCGCTTACCGCGGCTGGCTGGGCGGCAGAAAAGCCCCGGCACAGCATAAATCCAGGCAGCCGGTTCATGGAACGGGCTTTTGAAATCCGGACGAATGCCCTAAAGGGCTGACGAAGGCGCCAGTTTTTCCAGAATATCCCGGAATCGGGGTTCTTTTTGAAGGGGTTCAAAGGCGGGCGTCAGCTCCAGCGCCTTGGCCGCCATCCTCCTGGAGGAGTCCAGCTTTTCCGGAGACGTACGAAAGGACAGATGGGGAAAAATGGGGTGGCTGCTGTAGTCGGTGCGAAAAGCCAGCTTTTCCGCGTACTGCTCCAACCGGTCCACCGCCTCACGGGTTCTTCCCTGTTTCATCAGCAGGACGGCGGAATATTCCAATTCTCCGGAAACGTCCTCCAGATCGAACAGTTCTGCGAGGCGAAGACTGAGCCCGCACAGGAAAAGGGCGCGGTCCGTCCCGTCCCTTTCCTGGGAGAGAGAGGCCAGGGAGTGCAGGGCCAGGCTGGCGGAACGAAGAAGCTGAAACAGATGTGCTTCCAGAAGCTTTTCCGCCTGCTCGCTTTTTCCCTGCGCCAGATAGAGGGAAGGGTACAGCTCGTTGGGATCAATTTCAACCTTGGGGAGGCTGTCCAGCAGCGCTTCGGTTTCCTCCAGCCGGTTTTCCGAAAGGCGGAAAGCAGCCAGCCCTACGGTGGCGGCGGCGAAGTAACGCGGATCCCCGCTGGCGCGTACCTGGCTGTAGAGCTGTGCGGCTAGCCGGAGGATTTCCTGCACTCGTTCCTCTGTCAGCTCTTCGGACGGCAGAGTCCCCAGCATGGTTTGGTACAACCCCCCTACGGTAAGCTTTAAACCGGCGCTGTTGGGGTATTCGTGGAGCAGTTCTTCACAGCGCTGCTGTCCGGCGGAAAAACCCCGGCTGCCAAACAGGCCCTGCAGTTCCCTGTAGAGGGAATCCACCTCTTCTTCGGTCAGTTCCTCCTGAAAAGAGAGCAGAATATCCACCGTGATGCCCAGCGCACGGGCAATGGGGGAGAGCAGGGTCACGTCAGGATAGGAGCTTTCCGTCTCCCATTTGCTGACAGCCGGAGGAGAGACGCCCACCGACCTGGCCAGCTGTTCCTGCGTCATATGCCGTTCCCGGCGGTACCGGGAAATATTTTCTCCGATTTTTAGTTCCATGACAAGTTCCCTCCTTTGGGTAAAACCATGATACCACGGGAAAAAGGCCCGGGCAATGGAGGCTTGGGAAACCGGAGGGAAGATTTTTCTGAACGGCAGGAAGGTTTTTGGCGTCCGGAGCGGCTTAACGGTAGGCGGACAGGATTTGAAAAGGGAAAAAGTGACGATTCTCCGGAATTGCCTCTTGATTGATCTCACGATACTTGATAAAATTTTAACAGAAGAACTATGGAACAGTTTATTCCAAGGAGGCATTTTGTCATGGCAAACAGATTCGTGCTCAATGAAACATCCTATCACGGCAAGGGAGCAATCCAGGAGATTGCATCCGAAATCAAAAATAGAGGCTTTTGCAGGGCCTTTGTCTGCTCCGACCCGGACCTGCTGAAGTTCGGCGTTACCGGGAAAGTCACGGATGTGCTGGATGCCGCCGGCATTCCCTATGAGATCTATTCCAACATCAAGGCAAACCCCACCATTGAAAATGTGCAGACGGGCGTTGCGGCGTTTGAGAAATCCGGGGCAGACTGCCTGATCGCCATCGGCGGTGGTTCTTCCATGGACACCTCCAAGGCCATCGGCATCATTGCGGCGAATCCGGAATTTGCCGACGTGCGCAGTCTGGAAGGCGTTGCCGATACCAAGAACCCTTCAGTGCCCATCATCGCAGTGCCTACCACGGCAGGTACCGCCGCAGAAGTCACAATTAACTATGTGATCACGGACGCGGAGAAGAACCGCAAGATGGTTTGCGTGGATCCGCATGATATCCCTGTGGTTGCCGTGGTGGATCCGGACATGATGTCCAGCATGCCCAGGGGGCTTACTGCAGCCACCGGTATGGATGCGCTGACCCATGCCATTGAGGGATACATCACCAAGGCCGCCTGGGAGCTTTCCGATATGTTCCATCTGAAGGCCATTGAGATCATAGCCCGCTCCCTGCGGGGCGCGGTGGAAAATGCGCCCGAGGGCCGGGAAGGGATGGCCCTGGGCCAGTATGTGGCCGGCATGGGCTTTTCCAACGTGGGCCTGGGCATCGTACACTCCATGGCTCATCCTCTGGGCGCCCTGTATGATACGCCCCACGGCGTGGCCAACGCCATTATCCTGCCCACCGTCATGGAGTACAATGCGCCGGCCACCGGTGAAAAGTACCGGGAAATCGCCCGTGCCATGGGCGTGGACGGCGTGGACAATATGACCCAGGAAGAGTACCGCCGGGCCGCTGTGGATGCAGTGCGCAAACTTTCTCAGGACGTGGGAATTCCAGCCGATTTGAAGGAGATTGTAAGGCCGGAGGATGTCCCGTTCCTGGCGCAGTCCGCCTATGACGACGCCTGCCGTCCCGGCAATCCCCGCGACACCAGCGTGGAAGAGCTTACAGCGCTCTATCAGTCTTTGCTGTAAGACAGGAGTCACTGCGTAAATAAGCCAAGCTGCCCGGGGAACCCTCCTCCCGGGCAGCTTGGCTTTTCAGCGGGAGAAAATCCAGGCGTTGTGTCACAATTCGCAGCGCTGGTCCGTATCCCAGGCAGAAAGGAGGCAGATTTTCCGGTTGAGCCCGATAAGCTTCTTTCCATTACAATCAATGCTGTGGAAATTCCCATCTCCTGAATAAAAACAAAACATCCTGCTTTTCTTTTGAAAAACAGGATGTTTTGTTTGGCTTATAGCCATAGCAATCTTTTGTTTGAGGACAGCTGCACACCGAAAGGTGGAGAAAGTAACGGAAGTCCTGTGGGAAGCTTCGTACAGCAACGGTTCATGCGGGACTTTCAGGTTTTTGCATGAAAGTCCTTCAGGCGCTTCCGGTAGGCGGCGTTGATTTCGGAATCAAAGGCCAGCCGTGTATTCGGCACGCCCAGATCGGACAGAAGCCGCTTTGTGAGGCAGGGGTTCAAAATCAAAATTGGGCCCAGCAGATAGGTTCCGACAAAATTCTTATAGCGGATTCCCTCAGTCTTCAGCTTCTTGTTGAGCCCCGTACCCTTTGTCACTTGAAGAAAGGGATAATAACCTGGGGCGGTGTAGGCCATAGTGAACTGTGATTTAAAGCCCATGACTTCTTCTCCGTCGAACCGGCCCAGGAAGGTGCTGTTGTGGCGGTGCATCATGTCCCGCTTGGCACGCAGGTCAAAAATACCCAAGCCGCTGATTTTACTGCCATCCTCATTTTCAATAGATTCGCCGAGAATTTCCAGAGCATTCCCAGTAAATAGAAAGCAGGCGCCCTTTTCGATGAGTTCGTAAATCCGGTCGCTCAGCGGACGGAGCTTTTCGATGACACGCTCCTGGGTGCGTTCCGTCATAGGCCCCAGATAGATCAGGCCCACGTCCTCGCTGGCAAAGGCCGGTTCCGCCTCGAAGGGGGTTTCCACGAATTCCGCCTCGGGCAGGCATTTCCGCAGGTACCACATATTGCTCATATCCCCAAACAGGTTGCAAAATTCAGGGAATAGGATTTCAATCTTCATTTTGACCACCGTCTTCTTTCCCGTTTTCCCCGCCGCTGTCTTTCAGAACTGCCTTGACCTGTTCCTTGACCCGGTTGGCCAGTCCTATGGTGTAGACGTCGTAAAGGATGAACACAGAATCCACTTGGGCGGGATTGAGCAGCGAAGCCGCCTTTTCATTCTCCTCCACGTGTGCGATTTTGCTCTCCGGAATTCCGGCCATCAGCAGCCGCACGCAGACATCCCAATGACGGGCGCCCGCCGCGACGATCTGAGGAATGCCGGCGTCGTTTAAAAACTCAAAGTCAGTGTCGTAGTACCAGGAGGTATTCTCCACGGAGTGAGCCGCGTCAAAATAGTCGTCCAAAAACAGGATGACCGCCTTACGGCCGGGGTAGTTCCGGATGTTTTCAAAGGCACGGGAGCAGGCGATGGGATTTTGTCCTTTTGCCAGGTGAAGAACGACCTTTTTTCCTCCGGCCTCCTCTTCCTTATACCTGCTTTCGCTGATAGAGAGCTTTTCCATGGATGCGGCGATCTGATCCGGGGATAGTCCGAATTCTGAAAGAAAGGCCACCGCGGAAAGGGAGTTATAGACATTGATGGTGCTGGAATTGGGCATGGGATAATCCCGTTCCTCGCCGCCGTATTTCACCGTCATTTTGCCCTGTTCCGGGTGGGTGGAGGTGACGCGGTAATCCGCCTCCGGAGATTGAAATTCACAGCAGGGGCAGTGGGCCTTGCCGATGTGGTGGTAGCGCACAAACTCCCATTCCAGCCTGGCGCCGCACTGGGGGCAGACGCGGATGTCCTGAACGATGTTCTGGCATTCCTCCCCGTCCTCCGGCATGCGGTCAATCCCGAAAAAGACACGGCGGTTCTGGGGTTTGAGGCTGGAGCAGAGCAGGTCGTCCGCATTGAGAATCAGCCGGGTCCGGTCGGGAATGTAACGCTCCAGCACGTCGAGGATAAATTCCATGTGGGCGTTTCTTTTATAGGAATCTCGGAAGATGTTGGTGCACAGCAGCAGGTCGGGCTTGAGATAGGGAAGGATTTTCGGAGAACTGCGTTCATCCAGCTCGAAGATGGCCAAATCTTTTTTCGGCTTGCCGAAAAAAGTGGAATTTGCAATGAGCGCGGAGGCAACTCCGGTATTTACATTGGTGCCGGAACGGTTGCAGACGAAGTCGTAGCCGCAATCCTCCAATACGTCCTCCACCATGTTGGCCACGGTAGTTTTGCCGTTGGTCCCGGTGATGCCGACAACCGTTTTCGGCCGGGGCATGCGCCCGAGAAAATCGGGACAGAGGATGATCGCCCAGGATCCGGGCATAGACGTCCCCTTTCTGCCGATCAGCTTCAGGACCATAGCAGTCCCCTTGGCAAAAAACAGAGCGAAATAAAAACGAAGGCTTCTTCTCATAACGACAACTCTTTTCTGTGGGTTCAAAAGGGCAGAGGCGAAACACCGGGAACAAAAGAGGGTCTTCCGTTCCCCAAGGTTGATACAGGCGCAGTTTCCCTGATGGAGAGAGCCTGTCCCTCGTGCTCTGGCTATCATAGCATAGAATGCCCGCTTTTTTCAAGTACACCGGCTTGACCTTTGGCAATATTTGATATATCATATTCTTATCAACAGTAAGAATTGGAGGAGATTCCCATGAAGACGTTGCCCGTAGCAGTGCAGGTCTATTCCGTAAGAGACGATGCGGAGAAAGATTTCCGCGGAACGATGCAGAAAATTAAGGCGCTGGGTTATGAAGGTGTGGAACTGGCAGGCCTTTACGGCCTGGAGCCCGCAGAGATCAAGGCGGCCATTGCCGACGCGGGCCTTGTTGCCCTTTCCGCCCATGTCCCGTTCCAGGAACTGGTGGCCGATATGGACGGAACCATCGCGAAATATGTGGAGATCGGCGTACAGTATATTGCCATCCCCTATCTGATGGAGGAGGACAGGCCTGGAACGCCCAAATTTGAAGACAATGTGAAGCTGTTTGCAGAAATCGGACGTAAGTGCAAGGAAAACGGCATTCAGACCCTGTACCACAACCACGATTTTGAGTTTATGAAAATGGACGACGGCCGTTATGCGCTGGATTATATCTATGACACGATTCCTGCAGACCTGCTGCAGACAGAGATTGACACCTGTTGGGTGAAGGTGGCGGGGGAAGATCCTGCGGCCTACGTGAAGAAGTACAGCGGAAGGGCGCCTGTGGTTCATCTGAAGGATTTCCATAAAGAGGGAAAGCCCGGAAACATGTACGAGCTGATCGGCACGGAAGTGAAGAAGGAAGAGAGCGCAGGAACCTTTGAATTCCGGCCGGTAGGAAGCGGAGATCAGGATTTTCCGTCCATTCTGGAAGCGTCTGTGGAGGCTGGGGCCAAATGGGTTGTGGTGGAACAGGATCAGTCCATCGGCCGTACGCCTATGGAAGCCATCCAGATGAGCCGTGAGTATCTCAAGGGTCTGGGCTGGTAAGCGGTTTGAATTGCTCTCCCAGAGAGCCTGCCTGTGAGACAGTTTATAAAAAGGGAGCCTTTGCTGAATTTCGGCAAAGGCTCCCTTTTTGATATACCGTACTTTGAAAGAGAGGATGCGTTCTGCACCTCTCCCGGAAGCTGATTGAGTACCGGAAAAGGGAAATGTTCCCGATCCAGGTATGGGAGCAGAGAAAAGCCTGAAGCAAGGGAACTGCCGATCCTTTTAGACCGGCAGCTCTCTTGCTTTGCACAGGAAAGTATCCTGGGGCTTACAGGGTGAAACTCACATCCTCAAGGCCTGCGTTGACCTTGAGCAGGGTGCCCAGCTCTGTCTTTTCCGCTTCTGCGCCGGAAAGGCGGCTTACACCATCTACATTGCGCAGCAGGATAGAAAGGTTTTCCGCTGTGCCGTCAAACCGGAAAGTGACCTTTCCGCCTTTGTTTTCGGCACAGACTTTCAGCATATCGTTTCCGTACATATCTTTGATGTCAGCGCAGGCGCTGTCCTTCAAAGCAAACACATGGAGGGTCAGGTCCCTGCCGAATTCGTATTCCACATTCTGGTCGTCAGCGCCCACGGCGATGATAGAGTTCTCCCGGGCCATCAGGGGCAGGCTCATAAAGTCGTGGACCTCATGCTGCCATTTGCCGCCCTCGACCACCTTGTTGGAAAGGAAATTGGTCCAGGTGCCCTCGGGCAGATAGTAGTCCACGTCGCCGCTCTCGGTAAACACGGGGGCTACCAGAAGGCTTTCGCCCAGCATATACTGGCGGTCCAGGTCGGAACAGGGAATATCCTCCGGGAATTCCAGCACCATGGCACGCATGGTGGGAATGCCGGTCTCGTGGGTATAGACGGCGCTGGAGAACAGATAGGGCATCAGGGTGCACTTCAGGTTCGTAAACTTGCGCACCACATCCACGGCCTGGTCGCCGAAGAGCCACGGCACACGGTAGGAGTTGGAACCGTGCAGGCGGGAGTGGGTGGAGAGCAGGCCGAAGGCCGCCCAGCGCATGTATACGTCTGCGGGGGCGGTGCCCTCAAAGCCGCTCATGTCGTGGCTCCAGAATCCGAAGCCGGAGAGGCACAAGGAAAGGCCCGCACGCAGGGATTCACTCATGGAGAGATAGTTGGAAGAGCAGTCTCCGCCCCAATGGACCGGGAATTTCTGACCGCCCACGGTAGCGCTGCGGGCAAACAGGCAGGCCTGGTTCTTGCCTTTATATTCCTCCAGCAGCTCGAACACACATTTGTTGTACAGGTAGGTGTAGTAGTTGTGCATCAGCTCTGGATCGCTGCCGTCGTAGTACGCCACGTCGGTGGGAATTCTCTCGCCGAAATCGGTCTTGAAGCAGTCCACACCCATATCCAGCAGGGCGCGAAGCTTATCCTGGTACCATTTCCAGGCATCGGGATTGGTAAAGTCTACCAGACCCATGCCTGCCTGCCACAGATCCCACTGCCACACGTCTCCATTGGGACGTTTCAGGAGATAGCCCTTTTCCGCAGCTTCTTTAAAGAGAGGGGATTTCTGGCCGATGTAGGAGTTGATCCACACGCAGATTTTCAGCTTCTTATCGTTCTTCATACGGGAGAGCATGCCTGGCACGTCGTCGAACATGGCTTTGTCCCAATCGAAGTTGCACCATTCATTTTCCTTCATCCAGTAGCAGTCGAAGTGGAACACATGCAGGGGAATCCTGCGCTCCGCCATGCCGTCCACAAAGCTGGTCACCGTCTTCTCGTCATAGCTGGTGGTGAAGGAGGTGGTGAGCCACAGGCCGAAGGTCCAGGCTGGAGGCAGGGCAGGGCGGCCCGTCAGAGCGGTGTAATTCTGCAGCACAGTCTTGCCGTCTCCGCCGCCGACTACCATGAAATCCAGCTTCTCGCCGGGTACGGAGAACTGCACCCGGGTGACCACCTCGGAGCAGATCTCATAGGATACCTTCCCACTGGTATTCACCAGTACACCGTAGCCCTTGTTGGTCATATAGAAGGGAATATTTTTGTAGGAGATTTCGGAGCAGGTGCCGCCGTCCTCATTCCACATATCCACAACCTGGCCGTTTTTGACGAAGGGGGTGAAACGCTCGCCCAGGCCGTAAACCTTTTCGCCCAGGTCCAGATCCATCTGACAGCGCATAAAGGGCCCCTCGGGGGTGGAAATCGTGCTGATCATGGCGTGCCCGAAACGGTCGCCTATCTTGGTGAGCTTTTTGCCTTCATAATAATAGGAAAAGGAGCAGGGATTCTTGGTGATGCGCAGTTCGGTTTTGCCGCTCTTGACAGAAAGCCCGTCCTCTGTCTCCGTCACATCCAGGGGATAGTCCTCCACTGCCATTTCGAATTGAGGCTCTTTTTTGGCGCTTCCCATAAAATGGTACGCCTGTGTGCGGATGATGTCCGCCTTGGGAGAAGAGATGAACATCTCCAGCACAGGTCCGCCCATAGCGCGGACATCCTGCGGATAGGGAACCGAGTACAGGTAGACGCGATTCTTTTCGATTTTTACCTCGCGGATTTGGACGGCGTCTGCTGCCTCGACGCCGGGACGGTTCAGCCAATAGCCTTTGGTAAATTTCATTGCTTTCCTTCCTTTCTTTTCCGGTGGAACAGTTTGCAGATTCCTGATTTTTGCAGGCAAGCCGAAAAATATCGGGGCCCGGCAGTTGAAAAAAGCCGTACCATGATATATAGTATATCTATATTGTACGTGAGAGCCGGGAGAATTACTTGTGCAAAACGGGCAATTGGTTCCACTATTTTGACCGGCTTGCCAGGTCGGACAGCTCTTTTGGGATGTGAAGCCTTTAGGTGCTGAACGATAGGCGGAAAGCTGTTGCGGGAGGAGGGTGTGTCCTTGGAATACCGGGAGTTAAAGGAACACAGAAAACATGGAGACGTGGGCCTGCCGGTGAGCTGCTACCGTATCCAACCCCCCTATGAGAACTTCTGGCAGCTGGAATGCCATTGGCATGACGAAATGGAGCTCTTCAAGGTGGAACGGGGCACGGTTCAAATCCAGTGCGGCAACGATTATTTTGAAGCGCGGGAGGGTGATCTGGTCTTTTTCAACAGCGGAGAGCTTCACGCCGCCCGGCCCTTGGACGGGGCGGAGATGGACTATTCAGCCATTGTGTTCAGCCCTGAGATGCTTTGCGGGGATGAAAACGACATCGCCCGGATCCGCTATGTGGCTCCGGTGGTGGACGGAAGGCTCCAGGTTCGCAGGGTAGCGAGCAGCAGCAGCCTGCTGCAGATGTTTGACCAGGCGGTGGAACTGCTGCAAAACCGGGAAGTTTCCTATGAGCTGCGGGTAAGGGCCAGGCTGTTGGAAATTTTCGCAAGCCTGGCGGAGACGGGGAAAAACCGGGTGGAGGAGGCGGAGAAGGCGTCCTCCAAGGCGGTCAAAGCTGCCATAGATTATATCAGGGAAAACTATAAAAAGCAGATCTCCATCGAGGAGCTGGCGAAGCTCTGCCACATGAGCGACGGGCATTTCTGCAGGATGTTTAAAAAATACACCTTCAAAACTCCGGTGCAGTATATGAACAGCGTCAGGCTGTCTGCGGCCATGGATCTGCTGACCCGCACGGACAGAAAGGTGCTGGATATCGCTCTGGACACGGGTTTCAACAGCCTGAGCTATTTTATCGGCGTGTTCAAGCAGGGGCTTGGGTGTACGCCCACGCAGTTTCGCAGGCATTGAGCGGGCAAGGGCTCTGGCGAATGATCTTTGGGAAGCTGCTGCAGTCTGGAATACTATTTATAGAAAAGAATATCGGGAAGGATGTTGTTTGTGTTTTTGGGGGTTGCGGCGCTGGTTCTGCTGGCATGTGTGCTGTTTTGGCTGTGGGCGATAGCGCCCCAGGTAGCTGGCAGGCCGGATTTTACGGAGCTGAAGAAATATGATTACGCCCACCGCGGCCTGCACCATAAGGAAAACGGCGTGCCGGAGAACTCTCTGCTGGCGTTCCGTCTGGCTGCGGACTGCGGCTTCGGCATGGAGCTGGACTTACAGCTGACAAAGGACAACCGTGTGGTGGTACATCATGACCATTCCATTGTTCGTACCTGCGGCGTGGATAAGCTGATTTCCGACATGACCTATGAAGAGCTGAAAGGATACCGCCTGTTCGGTACAGAAGAAAGGATTCCCCTGTTTGCAGAGGTGCTTGCCCTGGTGAAGGGGAAAACCCCTTTGATCGTGGAGCTCAAGGGCTATAACGATGTGAACACTCTTTGCATCCTTGCAATGGAGGAGCTGAAGAACTATGAGGGGCTCTATTGTGTGGAGTCCTTTGATCCGCGGATTGTCCGGTGGTTCCGGCAGAACCATCCTGGGATTATCCGGGGGCAGCTGATGGAGCACCTGCAGCGGGGCAAAAACGGGATGAGCGGCGCCCAGGCGTTTTTCGGGCGCAATCTGATGACGAATTTCCTCACCCGTCCTAATTTCGAGGCGTATGACTTCAATTGGCGGAACAATATTTCCCTGCGGGCTGCCCGCAGAGTGTTCGGCATGCAGGAGGTCAGCTGGACCCTCCGAAGCGAGGAGGCGTTCCGGTTGGCAAAGTCAGCGGGCAATCTCTGTATCTTCGAGCATATTTTGCCTGTAAAGGCGGAAGAATGGAAAGAGAGGAGTTTTGAGGAACTCCTCAAGAACAGGAAAGCGGTAGCTCTGGCAGAGCTGAAAACTGCCACAGCCCCCAAGGTTCGGTGAGGACCCCTTGGGACAGCGCGGCGTGTGGCACGGGCTTTTAAGTAGAAAGGCCGCGAAAACCGAACGGAATCTGAAAAACATACCTTTAAAAAAGATTCGGAAAAAAACTGAAAAATTTTAAATTATTTCTTGCATTCCGAAAGCTGGTATGGTATTATAATCAAGCGTGACTGCACAGATATGCGATGAAGCGGGAGGTTGCGGCCCAGCAGGGCCGGTTTTTCCGTGGAGTATGTCCGATTTTAAACCGGGCGAAGGAATTTGAATGGCTGGAACCGCTGGGCAATCCTCAGCAGGCCGATGTTGCGCCGTTCAAAGGATGATATGGGTTTGTCCTTGCCCCGGAATCCGCCTGCGCGGATTTCCGGTTTTTTGATGTCTTGGGTGGAAACACCCGGAACAGTGTTGGAAAAACCCAGCCCGCCAACGAATAATTAAGGAGGCGATTTACGTGGCAGTCAAAGAAAAGATCAGAATCAGAATTAAGGGGTACGATCATCAGCTGGTGGACCAATCCTCCGAGAAGATCGTAGCAACGGCAAAGCGCACGGGCGCACGGGTTTCCGGACCTGTCCCGCTGCCCACCGAAAAGCAGGTCATCACGATTCTGCGAGCCGTTCATAAGTATAAGGACAGCCGTGAGCAGTTCGAACTGAGAACCCATAAGAGACTGATCGACATTCTCAGGCCCAGCAACAAGACTGTGGAAGCCCTGATGGGCCTGGAACTCCCCGCCGGCGTAGAGATCGAAATCAAGCTGTAAGGGAAAGCCGCTTGCAAAAGCAGCTGCAACTTTCGCTGAAAGGTTTCTACCTACCGAGATCGGAGGGTCATGTTGGGAGACCAACCAATAACCTACAGGAGGAAAAAACAAATGAAAAAAGGAATCATCGGTAAGAAGATCGGCATGACGCAGATCTTCGACGACAAGGGAAAGGTCATTCCCGTCACCGTGCTCGAGGCAGGTCCCTGCGTGGTAACGCAGAAGAAGACCCTCGAAAACGATGGGTATGAGGCGGTACAGGTGGGCTTTGGCGACCAGAAGCCCCAGCGCGTTTCCAAGCCTCTCACCGGCCACTTCAAGAAGGGCGACGTCGCTCCGAAGAAGACGCTCCGCGAGCTCCGTCTGGAAGACATCAGCGCCCTGAACGTGGGAGACCTGATCAAGGCCGATACGTTTGAAGCGGGCGAGCGTGTGGATGTGACCGGCCGCAGCAAAGGCAAGGGCTATGCCGGCGTGATCAAGCGCTGGAATTTCCACCGTCTCAAGGAGACCCATGGTTCGGGTCCTGTGGCCCGTCACGGCGGCTCCAGCGGCGCCTGCTCCAGCCCCTCCCGCGTATGGAAGGGCCTGAAGATGGCCGGCCATCTGGGAGCCGAGACCGTCACCGTACAGAATCTTACCGTTGCAAAAGTGGATGCGGAGAACAACCTGATCGCCATTAAGGGCGCCGTTCCCGGCCCCAACGGCGGCATCGTCATTATCCGCGACAGTGTGAAAGCGTAAGGGAAGGAGGAATTAGAATGCCTACAGTAGCAGTTTTGAACATGCAGGGCAAGGAAGTCGGAAAGCAGGAGCTTTCTGAGGCCGTGTTCGGTATTGAGCCCAACGTTTCGGTTATGAACGACATGGTTAAGAATTATCTTGCCAATCAGCGCCAGGGCACTCAGTCCGCTCTGACCCGTTCCGAAGTTTCCGGCGGCGGCAGAAAGCCGTGGAGACAGAAGGGTACAGGCCGCGCCCGTCAGGGTTCGACCAGAGCTCCCCAGTGGACCCATGGCGGTATTGTGTTTGCGCCCAAGCCCAGAAGCTACCGTTACACCCTGAACAAGAAGGTACGGCGTCTGGCCATGAAGTCCGCCCTCTCTTCCAAGCTTCAGGACAACGAGTTGATCGTGATCGACCAGATCGCTTCCGAGGAGTACAAAACCAAAGCCATCGCCGCCATGCTCAAGGCAGTCGGCAGCGAGAGGAAGGCTCTCATCGTACTGGATACGGTGGATGAAAAGGTCATCGCTTCCGCCAGGAATATTCCCGGCGTGAAGACCGCCCAGGTCAACACCCTGAATGTATACGACATCCTCAATGCCGATAAGTTTATCGTCGTCAAGGATGCGGTAGCCAAAATCGAGGAGGTGTATGCATAATGGCAGCACAGGACATCATCATCCGCCCGATCATCACCGAAAAGACGATGGACGGAACCAGCCAGAAGAAGTACACCTTTGAAGTCAGCAAGGATTCCACCAAAATCGACATCGCGAGAGCGGTGGAAGAGCTGTTCGGCGTCAAGGTCAGCAAAGTGAACACCCTCCATGTCAGGGGCCGCCTGCGCCGCCAGGGCAGGAACGAGGGCTATACCAGAAGCTGGAAGAAAGCCGTTGTCACCCTGACCGAAGGCAGCAAGACGATAGAATTCTTTGAGAGCATGGTGTAAAGCTTACCTTTAAGAAGAACACCAGAGCCCACACAAAGATGGGCACGAATGGGAGCTTCGGAGGCTGAGCAGAGACCTGCTGTCGGGCGCCTTAACCCCGCGGCTGACAGCAAGAAGGTCCATGGCCAGCCAGCTACCCGCAAAGCCAATATAGGAGAGTGAACGATATGCCAATCATCAATTATAAGCCGACGTCGGCGGCAAGGCGCAACATGTCCGTTACGGACTATACGGGCCTTTCCAAAAACGGACCGGAAAAGAGCCTGCTGGCTCCTCTGGATAAGAAGGCGGGCCGCAACAGCTACGGCAGAATCACCGTTCGCCACAGAGGCGGCGGCAACCGCAAAAAGTACCGCATCATCGATTTCAAGCGGCAGAAGCACGACATGGAAGCAACCGTGCTGAGCATCGAGTACGATCCCAACCGTTCCGCTTTTATCGCGCTTGTTCAGTATGAAGACGGCGAGAAGAAGTATATCATCGCCCCCAACGGCCTGAAGGCCGGGGACAAGGTGGTCTCAGGCGCAGCTGCCGACATCAAGCCCGGCAATGCCCTGCCCCTGAAGAACATTCCCGTGGGTACCTTTATCCACAACGTAGAGCTGTATCCCGGCAAGGGCGCGCAGCTGGCGAGAGCCGCCGGCATCATGGCGCAGCTGATGGCCAAGGAAAACGGCATGGCGCTGTTGAGGCTTCCCTCTGGCGAGCTGCGCAACGTTCCCGAAAACTGCATGGCTTCCATCGGCCAGGTCAGCAACATCGATCATGAGAACGTGAAGATCGGCAAGGCCGGCCGCAAGCGCCATATGGGCTGGAGACCCACCGTGAGAGGTTCCGTCATGAACCCGAACGATCACCCGCACGGCGGCGGTGAGGGCAAGAGCCCCATCGGACGTCCGGGCCCTGTCACTCCTTGGGGCAAGCCTGCTCTGGGATACAAGACCCGCAAGACACACAACCGCAGCGATAAGTTTATCGTGAAGCGCAGAAACGGCAAGTAAGGCGCACGGGAAAGGAGCTTAGAAGAATATGAGCAGAAGCTTGAAAAAGGGACCTTTTGTACAGCCCGTGCTGCTGAAAAGGATCCAGGCTATGAACGAGGCAGGCGAGAAGAAGATCGTCAAGACCTGGAGCAGAGCCTCCATGATCTTCCCGGATTTCGTCGGCCACACGATCGCAGTTCACGACGGCCGCAAGCATGTGCCGGTGTACATCACCGAGGACATGGTTGGGCACAAGCTGGGCGAATTCGCCCCCACGCGTACCTTTAAGGGTCACGCCGGCTCGAAGACAACCAAATAAGAAAGGAGAGCTGAGTAAACATGGAAGCGAAAGCAACACTGAACTATACCCGAATCTCTCCCCGCAAGGTTGGCCTCGTGCTGGATCTTATCCGCAACAAGCCGGTGGACCTTGCCGCCGCTATCCTGAAGCATACGCCTAAGGCTGCCTGCGAGGATCTGGAGAAACTTCTGAAGTCCGCAGTTGCCAATGCTGAAAACAATTTCAACATGGATAAAAGCAGCCTTTACGTCTCCCAGTGCTATGTGACTCCCGGCCCCATCCTGAAGAGGGTCCGTCCGAGCTCCCACGGCAGAGCGTTCCGGGTGTTAAAGAGAACTTCCCACATCACCATTGTGGTGAAGGAAAAAGAGTGAGCGGTAAGGAGGTAAATTATGGGTCAGAAAGTTAATCCCCACGGCCTTCGCGTGGGTGTGATCAAGAACTGGGATTCCCGTTGGTTTGCGAAAGACAATGTCTTCGGCGATACGCTCGTGGAAGATTATAACCTCCGCAAGACGCTGAAGAAGCAGCTGTACTCCGCGGGTGTTCCGAAAATTGAAATTGAGCGCGACGCCTCTAAGGTGCGCATTCATATTCACTGTGCCAAACCCGGCATGGTAATCGGCAAGGGCGGTTCGGAAATCGAAAAACTCCGCCTTCAGTGCGAAAAGATGCTGAATAAGCCCGTGGTCATCAATATTGTGGAAGTGCGTCAGCCCGACCTCAACGCGCAGCTGGTGGCTGAGAACATCGCCTCTCAGCTGGAGAGAAGAATTTCTTTCCGCCGCGCCATGAAGGGCTGCATCGGCCGCAGCATGAAGCTGGGCGCCAAGGGTATCAAAACGCAGGTTTCCGGCCGTTTGGGCGGCGCTGAAATCGCCAGAAGCGAGCAGTACCACGACGGTACCATTCCGCTGCAGACGATTCGTGCGGATATCGACTACGGTTTTGCCGAAGCGAACACCACCTACGGCAGAATTGGCGTAAAGGTTTGGCTTTATAAGGGCGAGGTGCTCAACGACAACCGCAGCGGCCGTCCGGAAAGACCGGAGAGACCCCGGCGCGATGACCGCCGCGACCGTCAGGACCGTCGTCCCGCAGAGAAAAGGGAAGGAGGCCGCAGATAATGTTACTCCCCAAGCGCGTAAAATACCGCAGAGTGCAGAGAGGCCGCATGAAGGGCAAAGCCACTCGCGGAAACAAAGTCACTTACGGTGATTATGGTCTCCAGGCTCTGGAGCCCGCATGGATCACCTCCAACCAGATCGAGGCGGCCCGTGTCGCCATGACCCGTTACTGCAAACGTTTCGGTAAGGTCTGGATCAAGATTTTCCCCGACAAGCCCGTCACGCAGAAGCCGGCTGAAACCCGAATGGGTTCCGGTAAAGGCTCCCCCGAGTATTGGGTAGCCGTGGTAAAGCCCGGCCGCGTGATGTTCGAGCTGGGCGGCATTCCGGAAGCAACCGCAAAGGAAGCTCTCCGCCTGGCTGCCAACAAGCTCCCCATCAAGTGCAAATTCGTGACTAAGGAAGAAACGGAGGCCAGTGAGGTATGAAAGCTTCAGAAATCAGAGAAATGACAGCTGAAGAGCTGAACCAGAAACTTACAGACCTCAAGGCAGAGCTTTTCAATCTGCGGTTTCAGCTCGCGATTAATCAGCTTGACAACCCGATGCGCATTTCGGCCGTGAAAAAGGATATCGCCCGTGTGAAAACGGTGATCCGTGAGAACGAGCTCAGCGCCGATAACGCCTAAGGGAAGGGGGAGTAAAAGTGAGCAACACTGCAGAGAGAAATATGAGAAAAACCGCTGTCGGACGCGTTGTCAGCGATAAGATGGACAAGACGATCGTCATTGCCATTCAGGACAGTGTGAAGCATCCGATCTATGGAAAGGTCATCAAGCGCACCGTGAAACGGAAGGCCCACGACGAGAACAACGAGTGCCGCGTCGGCGACCGTGTGCGTATCATGGAGACCCGTCCCCTCTCGAAGGACAAGAGATGGCGTCTGGTCGAGATCATCGAGAAAGCCAAATAAGTGAATTTTGGCACACAAACCATTATTGAGAGCAAAAATTTGGCTTTGAAGCAAAGGAGGAACGTACTGTGATACAGCAGCAGTCTTACCTCAAGGTGGCCGATAACACCGGCGCGAAGGAACTTATGTGCATTCGCGTTCTGGGCGGTACCGGCAGGAGGTATGCCAATATCGGCGACGTCGTGGTAGCTTCGGTTAAGAAAGCAGCACCCGGCGGCGTGGTAAAAAAAGGCGACGTGGTTAAGGCAGTCATCGTAAGATCGGCTTCCGGCGTGCGCCGTGACGACGGCACGTACATCCGTTTCGATGAAAACGCCGCCGTTATTATTCGAGATGACAAGAACCCCAGGGGAACACGTATCTTCGGGCCGGTTGCGCGTGAGCTGCGCGATAAGGAATACCTGAAGATCCTGTCGCTTGCCCCGGAAGTACTTTGATGGAGGTGCACTGTAAATGAATAAGCTTCATGTGAAAAGCGGTGACACCGTAGTGATCCTCAGCGGTAAGGATCGCGGCAAAAAGGGCAAGGTCATGCAGGTGAGCCCGAAGGAAGGCAAAGTCATCATTGAGAACGCCAACTTCGTGCAGAAGCATGTCAAGCCCCGTAAGATGGGTGAGGCCGGCGGTATCATCAAGGCCGAATCCGCCATCTATGCCTGCAAGGTGCAGGTTGTCTGCCCGCGCTGCGGAAAGCCCACCCGTGTCGGCCACAAGGTCCTTGAGGACGGCACGAAGGAACGCGTCTGCAGAAAATGCGGCGAGTCGCTGTAAGGGAGGAAAGACGAGATGGCAAGAATGAAAGAATTCTACAAGGCGGAAGTAGCTCCCGTGCTGATGAAGAAGTTTTCTTACAAAAGCGTGATGGAGATTCCGAAGCTTGATAAGATCGTTATCAATGTGGGTGCCGGCGAGGCCAAGGACAATACCAAGGTCATCGACGCCATCAGCGGCGATCTCATGAAGATCACCGGCCAGAAGCCCCTGGTCTGCAAGGCGAAGAAGTCCGTCGCAAACTTTAAGCTCCGTGAGGGCATGCCCATCGGCGTAAAAGTGACTCTCAGAGGCGACCGGATGTATGAATTCCTCGACAGGCTTTTCAACGTGGCGCTTCCCCGTGTCCGCGACTTCCGCGGCATTAACCCCAATTCCTTTGACGGCAGGGGCAATTACAACATGGGTATCCGCGAGCAGCTGATCTTCCCCGAAATCGACTACGATAAGGTCGACAAGGTGCGGGGCATGGACATCTGCTTTGTCACCACGGCGAAAACCGACGAAGAAGCCCGCGAGTTTCTCACTCTGATGGGCGCTCCGTTTACAAAATAAGGAGGGATTATTGTGGCCAAGACTTCGATGAAAATTAAGCAGAACAGACCCCAGAAGTATTCCACCAGAGAATACAACCGCTGCAAGATCTGCGGCAGGCCGCATGCCTACCTTCGGAAATTCGGCATTTGCCGTATTTGCTTCCGTGAGCTCGCCTACAAGGGCGAAATCCCCGGAGTGAAGAAGGCAAGCTGGTAAGCAGTTGCACGGCAACTGACGAGCATTAAGGAGGTAAAAGTCATGCAAGTTACAGATACAATCGCCGATCTGCTGACCCGCATCCGCAACGCGCAGGCCGCGAAGCATGATACCGTGGAAGTGCCCGCTTCCAATATGAAGAAGGCTATCTGCCAGATTCTTGTGGACGAGGGCTATGTGAAGAACTTCACGGTGACGGACGACGGCAAGCAGGGCATCATCAACATCACCCTGAAATACGGCGCGGGCAGAACCCCCGTTATCAAGGGCCTCAAGAGAGTGTCAAAGCCCGGCCTTCGCATCTATTCCAACGCGCAGGAGCTGCCGAAAGTGATGAAGGGCCTGGGAATCGCCGTGGTTTCCACTTCAAAGGGGATCATGACGGACCGGGAAGCCAGGAAAGCAAACGTCGGCGGCGAAGTGCTGGCGTTCATTTGGTAAAAGAGGGGGTGCGATAACATGTCAAGAATTGGAAGAAAACCTATAAATATTCCCGCCGGCGTCGACGTGAAGGTCGACGGCAGCGTCGTGACGGTGAAGGGCCCGAAGGGAACCCTGACCCAGTCTTTCAACCCCAAGATGACTGTGGCGGTTGAGGGTGCTGAGATCATTGTTACCCGTCCCGATGATGCGAAGGATTCCAGATCCCTCCATGGCCTGACCCGTACCCTGGTGGACAATATGGTTACCGGCGTCACCCAGGGCTTCAAGAAGGATCTCGAGGTGCAGGGCGTTGGCTACCGTGTGCAGAAGCAGGGTTCTAACCTGGTTATGAACCTGGGCTTCTCCCATCAGGTCATCGTTTCTGAAACCGATGAAATCAAGATCGATGTTCCCAATCCCAACACCATCGTGATTTCCGGCATCGACAAGCAGAAGGTGGGCCAGTTTGCCGCCGAGGTACGTGAGAAGCGGCCTCCGGAACCCTATAAGGGCAAGGGCATTCGCTATGCTGGAGAGTATGTACGCCGCAAGGAAGGCAAAGCCGGTAAGGGCGCCAAAGGTTAAAGGAGTGAGATAAATGGTTAGTAAGGCAGATACGAATAAAGCCAGACTTCGCCGTCACAAGAGAGTGCGCGGCAAGATTTCAGGCACGGCCGAGCGGCCCCGTCTGAACGTTTTCCGCTCCTCCACAAACATCTATGCCCAGATCATCGACGACGTGACTGGCCACACGCTGTGTGCGGCTTCGTCGCTGGACAAGAGCTTTAGCGGCAACGGCGGAAACAAAGAGGCTGCCAGAGAAGTGGGCAAGATGATTGCGCAGAAGGCAGCAGAAAAAGGAATCACCAACGTGGTCTTCGACCGCGGAGGATATATTTTCCACGGCCGCGTCAAAGAGCTGGCCGAAGGCGCCCGTGAGGGCGGCCTCAACTTCTAAGAAGGAGGAATAAGGATTTGGCTAGTAATATTGACGCAACGACACTTGATCTGCAAGAGCGCGTAGTCTCCATCAACCGCGTTTCCAAGACCGTGAAAGGCGGCCGCATCATGAAGTTCTCAGCCCTGGTGGTTGTGGGCGATGGGAACGGCACCGTGGGCTTCGGAATCGGCAAAGCTTCCGAAGTGCCGGACGCCATCCGCAAAGGCATTGAAGACGCGAAAAAGAACCTGATGAAGGTTGCTCTGCGCGGCTCCACAATTCCTCACGAGATCACAGGGGAATTCGGCGCCGGCAAGGTTCTGCTGAAGCCTGCCGCCCCCGGTACCGGCGTTATCGCCGGCGGCCCGGTTCGTGCCGTGGTTGAGAGCGTGGGCATTAAGGATATCCGTACCAAGGCGCTCCGTTCCAACAATCCGTGCAATGTGGTGCGCGCCACAATCGCTGGTCTGGCTCAGCTGCGCACAGCCGAAGAGGTTGCAGCGCTTCGCGGCAAGACCACGAAAGAAATTCTGTAAGGGAGGGTGCAAACTGTGAAAATTACTTTGAAAAAAAGCCTGATCGGCAGTAAGAAAGATCAGATTGCAACCGCCCAGTCCCTGGGCCTCAAAAAGGTCGGAGACACGACTGAGCAGCCCGATAATGCCCAGACACAGGGCAAGGTGAAGAAAATCGGCCATCTTATCGAGGTTAGCAAGTAAAGCGAAGGAGGTGCGTATCAATGAAGCTCAACCAGCTGACAGCTACGCCCGGCTCCACCAAGGAGCGCAAGCGTATCGGCAGAGGTTACGGTTCCGGCACGGGCAAAACCGCCGGTAAGGGACACAAGGGCCAGAAGGCCAGAGCGGGCCGCGGCCAGCGCCCCGGCTTTGAAGGCGGCCAGATGCCTCTGCAGAGAAGAGTCCCCAAGAGAGGATTCAACAATATCTTTGCCAAAGAGATCGTCTCCCTGAATGTGGGAACGCTCAATCAGTTTGAAGACGGCGCAGTGGTGGATGCCGCTGCCCTGGTAGAAACCGGTATTCTCCGGAAATCCTGCGACGGGGTGAAAATCCTCGCCAATGGTGAACTCAAGAAGAAGCTGACGGTCAAGGCGACCGCTTTCTCCGAAGCCGCGAAGGCCAAGATTGAGGCTGCGGGCGGAAAGGCCGAGGTGATCTGAGTTGTTTAACACCATCAAAAACGCCTGGAAGATCCCGGACCTGCGGAAGAAGATCCTCTACACGCTGCTGATTATCATCGTGTTCCGTTTCGGTTCGGTTATTCCGGTGCCCTTCCTCGACATTTCAAAGCTTGGGGAATTGATGAGTGAGGCCGGGCAGAACTCGGCCCTGGGCTACATCAATATGCTGACAGGCGGCGCGTTTTCCTATGCCTCCCTGTTCGCTATGGGCATCACGCCTTACATCAACAGCTCCATCATTATGCAGCTGTTGACCATCGCCATTCCCCCCCTGGAGAGGCTCTCCAAGGAAGGCGAGGAAGGCCGTAAGAAGATCGCCACCATCACAAGGTATGTCACCGTTGTGCTGGGTCTGATCCAGGGTGTGGCTTACTACTTCTATCTCCGCAACTCGGGAATCACCAAGTATTCTGCGGGCGGGGCAGGCGTCTTTACGGCGTTCGTCATCGTGCTGACCTTCACGGCCGGCACCGCGCTCATCATGTGGATGGGCGAGCAGATCAACGAAAAGGGGATCGGCAACGGCATCTCCATCATCCTGCTTGCAGGTATTGTCGCAAGGCTTCCGGTTACGGTGGGCTCCCTGTGGCAGTATCTCCAGCTGGGTCAGCAGGGCCAGCCCCAGTATTTCGTACTGGTTCCGCTGTTTATCGTCCTGTTCCTCGCAGTGGTGTGGGTCATCGTTTTCATGAACGACGCCGAGCGGAGAATTCCGGTGCAGTATGCCAAGAAGGTGGTAGGCCGCAAGATGTACGGCGGCCAGAGCTCCTTCCTTCCTGTGAAGGTGGCCATGAGCGGCGTTATGCCCGTCATCTTCGCCAGCGCAATCCTATCCATTCCCCAGTTCATTCAGTTTTTTGTCAATCCCACAGGCGGCTTCTGGAAGAGCTTCTTCGACGCCTTCTCCCAGACCGGCTGGCTCTATACTCTGCTCTATTTCCTGCTGATCATCATGTTTGCATATTTCTATATGTCGATTCAGTATAATCCGCTGGAAATGGCCAATAATCTCCGCCAGAGCAACGGCACCATCCCGGGTATCCGTCCCGGCAAACCCACGGCGGACTTCATCGCAAAGATCCTTTCCAAGATTACGCTCATCGGCGCCCTGTTCCTCGCGTTCGTGGCGCTTATCCCGATCATCTACAGCAACCTGACCGGTATGCACGGTCTGATGATGGGCGGAACCTCGGTGATCATTATCGTAGGCGTAGCGCTTGAAACTGTGAAGCAGCTGGAGTCGCAGATGATGATGCGTCATTACAAGGGCTTCCTCGATTAAGCAGTTACGGGCACTGGGTCGGAACTTTCCGGCCTTTGAGAGAAGGAAAGTAGTGGTTTGAAAGCAAACTTTCAAACAGCGTGTTGTGCTTTTCGGAACAGCGTTCCGGATTCCGCTGAGGCGGAACCGCACAATCCCGCGGTATGGAGAAAGGAAGGTGCTTTGCTATGAAGCTGATTCTGTTAGGCGCCCCGGGGGCCGGGAAAGGCACCCAGGCAGAGGTAATCTGTCAAAAGAACAACATCCCTACAATTTCCACGGGGAATATTCTCCGTGAAGCGCTGAAGAGCGGCACAGAGATGGGCCTGAAGGCCAAAACCTATATGGAGAGCGGCAAGCTTGTGCCCGATGAGATCCTGATCGGTATCATCAAGGACCGTCTTTCCCAGGATGACTGCAAAAACGGTTTTATTCTCGACGGCTTTCCGAGGACCATTCCTCAGGCCGAGGCTCTGGATACGATGGGTGTAGAAATCGACGCAGTCCTCGATATCGAGGTTGCGGATGAGGATATCGTCACCCGTATGTCCGGACGCCGTGTCTGCGAAAAGTGCGGCTCCTCCTACCATGTGCTGTACAAACAGCCTTCGGTGGAAGGCAAGTGCGACATTTGCGGCGGCACCCTCGTTCAGCGCAAGGACGACCATCCCGATACAGTGAAGGAACGCCTGGAAGTGTATCACACTCAGACGGAACCCCTCAAGGAGTTTTACAGCAAGCAGGGAAAGCTGCTTGTCGTTCACGGCCAGGAAAAGGTGGAGGATACCATCCGCCTGGTTTTGGAAGCTCTGGAGGATTTGACATGATCGTGCTGAAAACGAGCCGTGAGCTTTCCCTGATGCGGAAGGCCGGGAAAATCTCGCAGACAGCACTGAAGCTCGCCGGAGAGGCAGTTGAACCCGGGGTATCCACCTGGGAGATCGACAAAATCGTCCGCCAGTATATCGAGAAGATGGGCGCAGTGCCCAGCTTTCTCGGGTACGGCGGGTTTCCGGCCAGCGCATGTATCTCTGTAAACGACGTGGTCATCCACGGCATACCCTCCAAAAGCATTATTCTCAAAAAAGGCGACATCGTCGGAATCGACATCGGCGCCTGTTATGAAGGCTTCCATGGCGACAACGCCTGGACCTTCCCCTGCGGGGAAGTGAGCGAGGAGGCCAAAGCGCTTTTGGATGCGACCGAAAAAGGACTGTTTCTCGGAATCGAGCAGGCCCGTCCCGGCAACCGGCTGGGGGATATCGGTCACGCAGTACAGGCGTATGTCGAAGCTCGCAATTACTCGGTGGTACGAGAGTTTGTCGGCCACGGAGTAGGTGCGAAGCTGCATGAAGACCCAAGCGTTCCCAATTACGGTACGCCCGGGAGGGGCGTGCGACTGCTGCCAGGCATGACCATTGCCATTGAGCCCATGGTGAACCGGGGCAAATGCGGGGTGAGAATCCTGCAGGACGGCTGGACCACGGTGACGCAGGACGGAAGCCTTTCCGCCCACTTTGAACACACGGTGGCCATTACCCCAGACGGGCCCGTCATTTTGACGCAGCTTGATTGAGGCGGCCCATGGAGATCAAACGCGGACAGGTGGTCAGGTCGCTGGCAGGCCATGACAAAGGTGATTTTCAGACGGTGCTGGAACTTCTGCCGCCCTATGCGGTGGTGTGCGACGGAAAGCGCAGGAGTCTGGAGCATCCCAAGAGAAAGAAACTGCTCCACCTGGCGCCCACTGCGGCGGTGCTGCCGGAAGAGAGCCTTGAAACCAATCGACAGATACGAAGCGCACTGCGTTCCTTCCGGGAACGGGCGCAAAAGTGAAGCACGGAGGTTTTTCTATGTCAAAGCAGGACGTAATTGAAGTACAGGGCGTAGTGAAAGAAGCCCTTCCGAACGCGACGTTTCAGGTCGAGCTGCAGAACGGCCACACGGTTCTGGCCCATATTTCCGGGAAGCTGCGGATGAACTTCATCCGGATTCTGCCGGGAGATAAGGTTACCATGGAGATGTCTCCCTATGACCTGACCAAGGGCCGCATCACGTGGCGTTCGAAATAAATGAAACCCAGTACCCGGCAGAATTGCAATTCAGAGTTCCGGTTTCTACCGGAGCCGCTCACTCCCAGCGGCCGGGCGCAAGAAAGGAATGGTCATAAATGAAAGTAAGGCCTTCTGTTAAGAAGATGTGTGAGAAGTGCAAGATCATCAAACGTAAGGGCAAGGTCATGGTCATCTGTGACAACCCCAAGCATAAGCAGCGCCAGGGCTGAGCCCTGCGGCGAAAACATGGAGGTATAAGAATGGCTCGTATTTCCGGTATTGATTTACCCAGAGATAAGCGAATCGAGATTGCTCTTACCTATATCTACGGAATCGGACGCAAGACTGCAAGCAACATCTGCACCGAGACCGGCGTGAATCCCGACATCCGGGTGAGAGACCTCTCGGAAGACGATACAGCAAAGCTGAGAGAGTATATCGACAAGAACTGCCACGTGGAAGGCGACCTTCGCCGCGACGTTGCGTTCGACATCAAGAGACTTATCGAAATCGGCTGCTACCGCGGCATTCGCCACCGCAAGGGCCTTCCGGTAAGAGGCCAGCGTACGAAGACCAATGCAAGAACCCGCAAAGGTCCCAGAAAAACGATGGCTAACAAGAAGAAGTAAGGAGGGGTTTTTCAATGGCAGCACAGAAGAGCACAAAGGGTACGGTGCGCAGACGCCGTGAGCGCAAGAATATTGAGCGCGGCGCAGCCCATATCCAGTCTACATTCAACAATACCATCGTAACGATCACCGATACGCAGGGCAATGCAGTGTCCTGGGCCAGCTCTGGAGAGCTGGGCTTCCGTGGGTCGAGAAAATCCACTCCCTTCGCCGCGCAGACGGCAGCCGAAACGGCAGCCCGTATCGCGATGGAGCATGGCATGAAGACCGTAGAGGTCTTCGTTAAGGGTCCGGGCGCAGGCCGTGAGGCCGCCATCCGCGCACTGCAGGCCGCCGGTCTGGATGTGAGCATGATCAAAGACGTCACGCCCATCCCCCACAATGGATGCCGTCCTCCCAAGAGAAGACGCGTATAACTCAACCGATTACTAGGAGGTACCATAAATGGCAAGATATACTGAAGCTGTGTGCAAGCTTTGCCGCCGCGAGGGCCAGAAGCTGTTCCTCAAGGGTGAGAGATGCTACACAGATAAGTGCGCGATCAACCGCAGGGCATACGCTCCCGGCCAGCATGGTCAGGGCCGTAAAAAGACTTCCGAGTACGGTTTGCAGCTGCGCGCAAAGCAGATGACAAGACGCTTCTACGGCGTTCTGGAAAACCAGTTCCACCACTATTACGAGATGGCCACCACCATGCAGGGCAAGGCCGGCGACAACCTGCTGATCCTGCTGGAGTCCCGTCTTGACAACGTGGTTTACCGCTGCGGCTGGGCCAGCTCCCGTGCGGAGGCCCGCCAGCTGGTGGTTCACGGACATTTCACCGTAAACGGCAAGAAGGTGGATATCCCCTCCTACCTGGTGAAGCCCGGCGAGACAATCGCCATTAAGGACAGCAGTCGCCAGAGCGATAAGTTCAAGGCTGTGCTGGAAGCAAACTCCGCACGTCCCGTGCCGAAGTGGCTGGATGTGGACGCCCAGAACGCGCAGGCGAAGGTTGTTGAAATGCCCACCCGTGAGGAGATCGACCTTGAGGTTGACGAAACGCTCATCGTCGAGTTGTACTCCAAGTAATGCCCTTTACTTTTTCAGGCATCCAAGACATTTTGGCAAGCTTTGTACTGTGTAAAAGGAGGATCGCGGATGATTGAGATAGAGAGACCCAAAATAGAAATCGAGGAAATTTCCGAGAACGGCACTTATGGCAAGTTTGTGGTAGAGCCTTTGGAAAGGGGCTTCGGCACCACGCTGGGCAACGGGCTGAGAAGAGTTCTGCTTTCCAGTCTGCCCGGGACGGCTGTCAAATCTGTAAAGATTGACGGCGTGCTGCACGAATTTTCCACTATTCCCGGTGTCAAGGAAGACGTTACCGAGATCATACTCAACATCAAGGGTCTGGTCGCCAAGCTGCATTGCGACGGTCCGAAGACGGTTGAGATCTCCGCCGAGGGTCCCTGCAAGGTCACGGCGGAAGCCATCAAATGCGACAGTGAGGTCGAGATTCTCAACCCGGAACTGCCTATCGCCACTTTGGGCGACGGCGCCAAGCTCTATATGGAGCTCACCCTGGATAAGGGAAGGGGTTATGTTTCGAACGAGCGGAATAAGCAGAATATGGCGGAGGGCGTGATCGGAGAGATTGCGGTCGATTCAATTTACACACCTGTGCTCAAAGTCAATTTTAACGTTGAGAGCACCCGTGTCGGCCAGAGCATCGACTACGACAAGCTGACGCTCGAGGTCTGGACAAACGGTGTCATCAACGCGCAGGAGGCTGTCTCTCTTGCGGCAAAGGTTCTCACAGACCATCTGAACCTGTTCGTGGATCTTTCCGACAAGGGAAAGAGCACGGAAATTATGGTGGAGAAGGACGAGGGCGGCAAGGAAAAGGTTCTGGAGATGACCATCGAAGAGCTGGATCTCTCGGTCCGTTCCTTCAACTGCCTGAAGCGCGCCGGGATCAACACGGTGGAAGACCTGATCAACAAGTCTGAAGAGGACATGATGAAGGTGCGCAACCTGGGCCGCAAGTCGCTGGAAGAGGTCGTATGGAAGCTGGCTTCCCTGGGCTTCAACCTGCGTAAGGAAGACGAATAATAACCTACTTTGAAACGTTAGGAGTGAATATCTATGCCGGGAACCAGAAAACTCGGGAGAGACACTGCTCATAGAACCGCCATGCTGCGGGGCCTCGTGACGTTCTTCTTCGAGAATGGCAAGATTGAGACCACCGTAACGCGCGCAAAAGAAGTGCGTTCGCTGGCGGAGAAGATGATCACCATCGCGAAGGAAGACAACCTGCACAACAGACGCATGGTGATGAGCTTCCTCACGAAGGAATCTGTTACCAACAAGCTGTTCAAGGAAATTGCCCCCAAGTATGCTGACCGCAACGGTGGCTATACCCGTGTGACAAAGCTCGGGCCCCGCCGCGGCGACGCCGCTGAAATGGCGATTCTCGAGCTGCTGTAAGAGTTTTTTATGATAGACAGAAAAGGTCCGCTGCATGATTCTGCAGCGGACCTTTTTGCTGTCATAGTATGGGATAACTGAATCAGAACAAGCCCGCACAAAATATGTGAACCAGCCGATTGTGCGGCAGATTACTCCAAATTTGTTCCGCGTACTATTTCGGCATCGGGGAGGTTCAGAAGCTTGCTAATTTGCGCGAATGCTTCCTCGGTGCTTCCGGGATATAGCCGCAGGGCCAGGATCAGACTTTTTTCTTGCGATGTCAATTCGCCTATGATGTGGGGGTCCTTGGCCACCTTTTTACGAGGTCTCAACGAGCTTTGCCCCAGATTTTCCAGATGCTTTTCGTCAAAAAAGTCATCCATGGAAATATGATAAAACTCGGCCATACGTTTCAGCATAAATATGTTAGGCAGGGTTTTCCCAAGTTCATAATAAGTATAAGTGGAGCGTTGGATATCAAAACAGTCTGCAAGGTTCTGTTGAGATATATTGGTAAGAATCCGCAATTTTCTCATAGTGTCACACAAAATTTGCTGTTCTGCGCTTAATTGCCTGTGTTGTCTTTTCAATGCTGACATCTCCCAAGAATGAATAAGAAAAAAATGTTTCTTTTCGCTGTACCCGCGATTTTTCCATCCTTCTTCAATTTTATAAAACAAATCAACTTCATGTAAAAATGAAAAATTAAATGACATAAGACACCTCGGTCTCTACAGCATTTACACCGTATAGAGTTGCCGTTACTAGGGCTGCCACCAGAGCGCTTTTAGCTTTCTTGTATCTCGTCTATTTGTATACCTATCTCCGCCTGTGTCCAACAACAATATCGTTTCCATAAGTCATCAGTGTAATTATTTTCTGCTTTGTATTTACGTATCATTTCAATTTTCTCGCTGTGCGTGATGTTTAGAAAAAAGATATGGACTATTGTATCTTTGAATTGCCTGTATTTTTCTTCTCGAGGTGGGTGTAATACAGTGTCTACATCAACTAATAGATAATCACAGATCTTCCAGATTTGCTCAATAGATACTGTTATTTCGTTTATAACATTTTCTATTACTTCGTCAGCCAGACCACAGCGTTGAGCAAATTCGTTAACGTTAATATGGTTTTCACGTTGAAATAACTTAACACGATATGCTAACTCATAGTTAATTGCAAATTCGGTACTCATTATCTTATTCTCCGCAAAAATTTTGTGTATAGCGACTTCAGCATAACAGAAAATTTAATTAATCAAGATGGACAAAGTAAAAAAATAAAACTAAAATATTAACTAATAAGTTTTGGAGATGAAAGTATGGCTATAGCGTTAAAAACGAAGGAGTTACGAGAAGAACAAAATATGACGCAAATGGATTTGGCGTTAGAATTAGGACTAGGAAATACAACAATACAGCAATATGAGGCGGGCACATATGAACCTAGTCTTACAAATCTAATAAGAATAGCTGATTTATTTGGTGTAACTGTTGACTATTTGATTGGAAGGACACCGATTCGGGGACCTGTTTACAGCGATGATGAGAAACTGGCTTACCGGTTGAGTACCTTAAAAAACGAAAAAGCAAAGAGAGCGGTTCTTTCTCTTTTGGAAGAAGTAAAAGAGTAAAATGGAGCGGGTGTATTTATTATTTTACTATACAAAAAACGGCGTGTCAACTGCTATAAATAATCCAAATTTTGACCATTGATGTGAGTGGGCTTTTTTACTATACTAAAGGTGCATTATGAGATAGTATTATAGTAGAAAGGTATCTTAAATATGATAAAAAATCTTCGTTATTATCGAGAATTGCATAAAATGACCAGAAAAGAATTGGCAGAGATGTTTGGGCTTACAGAGAAAAAGCTCTATTATTATGAAAGAACGACTAGTAAAAGTGAACCTAAACTTGATGTTATCACAAAGCTAGCTGATTTCTTTGGGATAACTGTTGATGAGTTGATTGGGAGAACGGATGCTTATTCGGCAAAACCGCTGTGTTCGAAAATCGATTTGGCTAAACTCGGACAACGATTGAGAGAAAGAAGAGAAGAGTTAAACCTTTCGATGAAAGAAACGGCAGAAAGATCGGACATTACATCAGCTTATCTTTCTTTTATTGAATGTGGTAAGAAAACTCCTAATGTTGATGTTTTTGCTCGACTGCTAAACACGTTGAATATGTCTGCTGATGCGGCCTTACTGGATTCACTTACAGCTGCACAAGATGAAAAATCCTCATATTTGCAGTATAAACTTATTGGTCTCGACCCGGAAAGGCGTCTAATGGCTCTCCGTGCATTCGAATGCTTTATAGAGGGCCTAAAGCAATAAATGATCTCTTGAAATATAGGGGCCTTTTAAACAATGTATCCAATATGGTAAAATTTTTAAAAGAAGCGGATGACTAAACGATAAAGAACCACCGGCTTTTATACCGGTGGTTCTCTTCTTGCCACTTATGAAAATATAGCTTTCATGCGGCTTTGCCGTGCTCGCGCAGAAGAAACAAGGGTTCCCTGCACTTCCTGCGAAAAAGACATTTTCACTTCCTGCGTCTTTCTGTCATGGTTTTTTTCAAGCGCCCAGCTGGATTTCGTAAAAAGCATGAAAACATTTCTTTTGAGGCGGACAGACTTATTTTTCCCAGTACATCTTCGTTTTTGTGTTCACGTCTCCGGCCTTCAGGGTGAAGGAGTATTCCGGCGTCAGGGGGTCCGCCAGGCCGCCTGCCTCCGGGATGGTGGAGTCGGCGTTGAGAATCAGCTTGTCACCCTGAAACTGCAGCACAAATCGCTTGCCCCCCGCCATGCGGGTATTGCGCAGCTCCAGTTCCAGTTTGTCCACAGCGCGCCAGCGTCCGATGGCTCCGTAAAGCACACCGTCCAGCTGGGTCAGCACATGGTGTCCTTCCATCCCTATCTTCAGCTCGCAACAGCCGTTGTCCTGAACGCATTGCAGCCGCACGTCGCTGTTTCCGGCAAAAATCAGATGAAGCTCCTGCAGTGTTCCACCGTCCGGCTGGAATTTTCCGATGCCTCCGATCAGGTCAGTCAGAGAGGGGGTGGGGGCGTTAGGCAGGTAGACGGCCCCGTTGAGGGATTCCTCCGCTCCGGGATTCCGCATGCCAAGCATGGGAGTGAGTTCCAGATTCCGCAGGCGGTGGGCCAGTACATGGCAGTTCATGCGGTCCTCCGGCAGAGGTTCCGCCTGCATACCGGGCAGAAGTTTCTCCCACACAGAGGTCAAAACAGCCTGCAGGCGCATAGAGGCGGAGGTGATCACCAGCACGGCGTCCTGTTCCGTGAATACGATGCCGTATTGGCCGAAGGCTCCGTCTCCGCGGAACACGCCCCGGGGCTCACAACGCCAGAACTGGAAGCAGTAGCCTTGCTGCCAGTCGGGGTCGCCTCCCCAGCCCACACCCCTATTTTCGATTTGCTTGGAGGTGGCAGCCTGGAACCACTCCTTCCGAAGCAGCTGTTTTCCTTCCCATTGGCCCTGATTGGCTACAAACTGGATGAACCGTGCCATGTCCTCTGTGGTGAGGGAATACCCTGCTCCACCCATTTCCGTACCGTCCGGCAGCGCTTGACAACGAATGTCGGACATGCCCAGGGGCTCTATGAGCCTTGGCCGCAGGAACTCGGTGAGGTGCTTGCCTGTTTTGCGCTTCAAAATAGCGCACAGCAGGTTGGTGCCCGCCGTATTGTACATGAATTTCGTACCCGGCTCATACACGAAGGGATGGGCAAGAAAAGCACTGATCCAGTCCGGATCGTCGATCCCCATGTTGGGGATTTCGCTTTCATGGCCGCAGCCCATCATCAGAAGATGACGCACCGTGGCTTTTTTCAGATTTTCGCTGGGGTTCTCCGGAACCTTTTCCGGGAAGATATCCACCAGGCGGTCGTCCAGGCTGAGCAGGCCTTCCTGTTCGGCAAAACCGATGGCAGTGGAGGTCAGGCTCTTGCTGAAGGAGAACATGATGTGGGGAGAGGCCGGCGTATAGGGCTTCCACCAGCCCTCCGCACAGACTTTGCCATGGCGCAGCAGCATGAAGCTGTGCATTTCAATCCCATAGCGGTAAAGCTCGTCGAGAAATTCCAGAATCGACTTGGAGGAAATCCCCACGCTTTCCGGGGTGACCCGTTCAAAATCCATCTTTTCAACACAACCTTTCATAATCCAGCGGACACCTACGCTCCGCTAACAAAAATTCATATCCTGTTTCCAGGAGAGGCTGCTCTTCTTTTCGAAAACAGGAGAAGATATTTTTATCCTACCACAGTTTAAACCGTCCTGCAATGCAGAATACTAAAGAATAGAACAATTCTTGGAAGGCGGGAAAGGCCCGGAAAACCGCGTCAAGCCCCGCGCCTCGCTAAAAGGAAGAAGGTTATCACTATGGTAAAAATTCAAAAGGTCTACGGAAGCGAAATCCTGGATTCCCGGGGGAACCCTACCGTCAGCGCTACAGTGCAGCTGACGGACGGCTCCATGGGTACGGCGGCCTCTCCCTCCGGCGCGTCCACCGGAAAGTTTGAGGCAGTGGAGCTGCGGGACGGCGACGAGCGGCGTTATGGGGGAAAGGGCGTGCTGAAGGCGGTACAGAATATCAATGAGATGATCTCTCCTGCGCTGGAAAATCTTCACAGCCTGACGGTGCGGGAGGTGGATAAGGTCCTGATAAAGCTGGACGGCAGCCCCAATAAGGCCCATTTGGGCGCCAACGCCACTCTGGCGGTATCCCTGGCTTGCGCCCGGGCCATCGCCGCCCATTACCGTATGCCGCTCTACCGTTTTCTGGGCGGCGCGGCGGCCCACGAGCTGCCGGTGCCCATGATGAACATCCTCAACGGCGGCGCTCATGCTGGAAACAATATTGACATTCAGGAGTTCATGATCATGCCCACGGGGGCGGAAAACTTCCGGGAGGGGCTTCGCTGGTGTGCAGAAATTTATCACACTCTGGGCAGACAGCTGAAGAAAAAAGGTCATTCCACGGCAGTGGGGGACGAAGGCGGCTTTGCACCGAACCTCGCTTCGGATGAAGAGGCCATAGAAGAAATTCTGAGCGCGGTGGAAACTGCAGGATACAGCGGAAGAGTGAAGCTGGCGCTGGACGCGGCAGGCAGCGAATGGGCCGAAAATGGGGAATACCGGCTCCCGAAGCGCGGAACGCGGTTTTCCTCAGATGAGCTGATTGACTTTTGGGAAGAGCTTGTGCGCAAGTACCCCATTGTCTCTATTGAAGACCCGCTGGGAGAAGAGGATTTCCCCGCCTGGACCAAAATGACGGAACGTTTGGGGGACAGGCTGCAGATCGTGGGAGACGACCTGTTCGTGACCAATATGGAACGGCTGCAGAAAGGGATCGAAGAAAAGGCCGGCAATGCTATTTTAGTCAAGCTCAACCAGATCGGAACACTCAGCGAGACGCTGGACGCCATTGAGCTGGCCAAGAAGAACGGGTATAAGACCATCGTCTCCCACCGCTCCGGCGAGACGGAGGACACCTTCATCGCCGACCTGGCGGTGGCGGTGAATGCCGGGCAGATCAAAACAGGCGCCCCCTGCCGGACGGAACGTGTAGCAAAATATAACCGTCTTCTCCGCATTTCCGAGTGTTGACAGAATCCCCGGCAGGCATGTAGAATAAATACAATCAAGCAGTTGCATGGGGGGAAGAGAATGGGTGCGGAAATGGAACGTGTGGAGACCTGTGTGCGGTATATTCGGGAAAAGACGGGGTTTGAGCCCCATACGGCTCTTGTGCTGGGCTCCGGCCTGGGCGGCTTTGCCGACAACGTCAAGATCGAAGCCGTGGTGGAGTACGGGGAGATCGAAGGGTTTCCCGTGTCCACCGTCAGCGGTCACAAGGGGCGTTTTGTCCTGGGCTATGTGGGAAAAGAGCCGGTTGCCGTTATGCAGGGAAGAGTCCACTACTATGAAGGCTATCCCATGCGGGACGTGGTGCTGCCCATCCGGGTGATGGCCCGGCTGGGGGCCCGCAGGCTGATCCTCACCAATGCGGCAGGGGGGATTCATCCAGACTTTGCCGCAGGAGCCCTGATGCTGCTCACCGACCATATCAGTTCTTTTATCCCTTCCCCCCTGCTGGGCCCCAATGAGGAAGCTTTTGGCCTCCGTTTTCCGGATATGTCGGAGGTGTACAGCAGAAGACTGCGCACGGTGGCGGAAGAGGAAGCCGGGAAGCTGGGAATCCCGCTGAAGCAGGGGGTCTATCTTCAGACTACAGGCCCAAACTACGAAACGCCCGCGGAAATCCGCATGTTCAGGACGCTGGGTGCGGACGCCGTGGGCATGAGCACGGCCTGCGAAGCTATGACGGCCCGGCATTTGGGGCTCGAGGTCTGCGGTATCAGCTGCATCACCAATCTGGCAGCTGGAATCAGCAAGGCGCCTCTTTCCCATGAAGAGGTTAAGGCCACTGCGGACCGGGTGGCGGAAGACTTTCAGGCCCTGCTCAGAGCGATGATCAGCAGAATGACAGAACTGTAAAGAAATAAAAAAGCTTGCCGCATTGCTTTGCGGCAAGCTTTTTTTATGGAGACAATAGCGCGGGGCTTAGAGAGAACCGGCCTTTCGGCGTTTCCGGCCAAGCAGATAAAAATAACCGGCGCACAGCAGGATTTGAACCACAGTGGAGCAGGGTGTGGCCAAGCCTACCAGGAACAGGGAGACAGGCTGGATGCGGCTCATCAGGAAGGAGACGGGGATGCGCACCAGAAAGGCGCCCGCAATCCCCTGGGCCATGACAAAGGTAGTCTTGCCGCAGCCGTTGAAGTAGCCGGAAAAGCAGAACAGGAAGGAAACCAGCAGGGTATCGACAGCGTAGGCGCGCAGATAGTCTGCGGAAGCTGCAATCACCTGAGGATCTCTGGCAAACAGGCCGGAGAGAAAGTCTCCGTGGAAAAAGGCGAGGAAAGCCATTGCAACGCCGATGAGCAGGGAGGCGAGCATGCCGCAGACCATGGCGCGCACGGCTCTGTCGTTGCGGTTCGCACCGATGTTTTGGGCCACGAAAGCGGAAAGGGACTGCATGAACGAGGAGGGCACCAGCATGATGAACATGCAGAGCTTTTCCGCTACGCCTACCCCGGCGGAGGGGATGACGCCCAGTGAGTTGACGATGGCGATGATGGCCAGGAAAGAGATGCTCACCAGGGCGTCCTGCAGGGCGATAGGGAAACCCAGCTTCAGTGTTTTGAAGATCACCTGCCGGTGAAACCGGAGGTTTTTCCGGGAAAAGGGAAAGGGAAGCCCTCTTCTTCGGACCACCAGGACACACAGGACTACGCTGAGGGCCTGCGCCAGTACCGTGGCCAGGGCGGCCCCGGCTGCGGCCATATGAAATACGGCGACGAACAGCAGATCTCCCAGAATATTGCAGATACAGGCGATAAATACCGCAAGCAGGGGCGTTTTGGAATCCCCCATCCCCCGGAAGATGCTGCCCAGCACGTTGTAGGCAACAATGAAGACGGCGCCTGCCGAGCAGATGCGCACGTAATCCACGGTTTTGTCAAAAGCTTCTGCCGGCGCCTGCATGGCGGCGCAGAAGGGACCGGCGAACAGAGTCATGGCTGCGGTGAGAAACAGGGCTAGCACAGCGAAAATACAGACGCCGGCCCCGATTACATTCCCGGCCTCTTCAGGCTTCTTCTGACCGATTTTCTGTCCCAGCAGGATCGTGGTGCCCATGGACAGCCCCGTGATGACCGAGGTGATGGTCTGCATGATCTGGCTGCCTGTGGAGACGGCGGAGACGTCCGCCGCCGCGCCGAACTGGCCCACGATGAGCAAGTCGGCCGCGCCGTACATGGCCTGCAGCAACATGGCGAACAGTACGGGAAGAGAAAATTTCAGCAGCGGCCCTAAAATCTTTCCTTCCGTGAAATCTGACTGTGTACGCATTGTTTTGGCTTCCCTTCCACAAAATTTTCATAAAAAACCGGATAAAACAACAGGCATCCCAGCCAGCTGTCTTATCCGGCAAAACGCTTCTTTCTGAGCGGCTTCCCTCCGACGGAATTCAGTATAGCAAAAGGTTTTCAGGGCGTCAAGTACCGAGTATCGGGAAAAGCAGGTTCAGGGTTCCTGGGGCTGCTTCTCCGGATGAGGGGCTGCCAGATGCGCATCCCGCAGATTTTTGTGAATCACCACCGCGGAAATTGCCATGCCGCCCAGCCCAAAGGGCCAGCGTCCCGTATAGGAAGCACCCAGCACGCAGGCGGCGGTGAAAAGGGAAAAGGTGACTACGGTACGTCTCTCATTGGGATGGATGGCCCAGACCGCAGAAAAGAAAATGTAGAAAGCGGCCAGCACGAAAACCAGCCAGCTCATGGGAACGAGGCCCAGCAGCGCGCCGAACGTGACGGCAATAGCCTTGCCGCCGCGTCCATGGTACAGCGGGGCGCAGGCGTGACCCAGGGTGGGGGAGGCCAGAACCAGGGCAAACCACAGACTTCGGGGATCCGTATACCGCAGGGCCAGAAAGACGGGGAGGAAGCCCTTGAACAGGTCGCAGAACACACAGAGCATCCCCACCGGGATCCCTGCGTATTTCACGGCGTTGGCGGCTCCGGGGTTGTGATCCTCGCTGAGAGCCCGGATATCCACACCCTTAAGCAGCCGGGGCAGATGATAGCTGAACAGCACGCTGCCCAGCAGAAAACCAAACAAAGAAAACAGCAGATAACGGAACGTCGTCACAGTTCATACCTCCTTTTTCACACAGACGGTTGCGCTGCTCGGAACTGTTCCGGACAGCGGACGGAAAACAGGGGTTAAAACCGGGAGCAGGGGATAAACCGGACCTCCTTAGTTTTTTGTCCCATTATTGCTTGGTACATCCCCCGAGAGAATTATGGCGGCGATCTCTTCCGCCGCATTGGGATTTATTTCTCTTTTCTGGCATTCAGTCATACGCTGGAGGGCGGCCGTGTCTTCAGCGAGAGAAGCGGCAGCCAATGCGGCTGCTTTGGGGTGCACCGCACACACAGACAGGCCGTGGGAGACAAAAAATCTGGCGTTGGCTGTTTCACAGCCCGGTATTGGCCTGGTGTGTACCAAGGGAATGTTCTGCACGGCTGCTTCCGTGCTGGTGAGTCCTCCCGGCTTTGACAGCAGAATGTCGCAGGCGTCCATATACAGCGGCGCATTCCTGGTAAAGGCCACGGTCTGCACCCGTTTTTCCCGGGAAAAATCGTGATCGATGCGGTCTTTGAGCGCGGCGTTCCTGCCTGTCAAAATGAGAATGCGTGAATTTTTAGGACAGCTCAGCAGCAGATCCAATGCAAAAGAAGAGATGTCCCCAAACCCCATGCTGCCGGTCATCACCAGAAAGACCTTTTCCTGTTCCGGCAGACCCAGCAGGAGGCGGGCCTCTGCCTTCGGCGTCTTCTGCAGGCAGCGGCGGGAAACTGGTATACCTGTGGGAATCAGTTTCTCCTGCGGGATTCCTTTTCCGGAAAATTCCCGTTTCAAATCTTCATGGGGGACAAAATAGGCGTCCAGCTCGGTCTCTTCCCAGAAAGGGATGCAGGTGTAATCGGTGGCAACCGCATAGGTCTTAACAGAGAGCCGCCCTTTTCTGCGCAGGCAGGTCAGGGTTTCAGCAGGGAAGAGGTGCGGACACACCACGGCGTCGAAGCCTGATTTTTCTATGTAGTCCCCCAGGGCTCCGGCGTACCGGGTGTTGGCCAGATAAACAGGGGATTTCAGCCATGGGTTGCTGATCAGGCCGCCCAGTTGATACAGACCGCCAAACAGGGAGGGCGCTTTTGTGGTGACGCTTACGTACGCTCCGCCGACAGTCTTTGAAGTGTTTCCGCGTGCAAAAGACAGGGCGTCCAACAGTTCGCATTCCGCGCCTGCAGCCTCCAGTTCCTCACGGACAGCCGATCCAGCTGAATTATGCCCCTGTCCCGTGTTGCAGGATAAGATCAGTACCCGCATAGTTGTCGCCCCCTTTCGAGCTTTTTACTTATTGTATCACAAAAAAAACAGAGAAGAAAGACCTGTGAGGCCGTTTTTACCAGTACAGAAGAAGATGGAAGGATGCGTGAACCTTTTTGGGTTTGGAATGAAACTTTGAAAAAGTTTTAACGAATTCATGAACAAAAAGGATTGTAAAAAATTCCGGTTCGTGCTATCATAGATCTGATTTTGATAAAATGCGGGAGAATGGTGTTTTTTCAAAATCCAACCATTGTTTTGTGTTAGTTTATTCATAATGTCATGGCGAAGGGAGGTCAAATTTCTATGAACGAACCGAGTTTTATCCAAGTTGTTCTCATGGGTCTTATCACAGTTTTCGTTGTGTTGATCTGTCTCATTGTCATCATTAAGATTATGGGAGCTATCATGACGAAGGTCACTGGGAAAAGTGCTCCTCAGGCGGTTCCTGTTCCGCCTGCCGCACCTGTGCCTGCTGTGCAGCCTAACAAGCAGCTGCTGGTTGCCGCTATTGCGGCGGCTGTTGCAGAGGATATGGGCACGGATGTAAACCACATCAGAATTCACGCGATCCGGAAGCTGTGAGACAAGCCTGTCCGCGGTATAAAACAGTAAGAAGTATGATTTTAAGAGAGGGTATAAAACTATGAGAAAGTACAATGTGAACGTCAACGGCACTGCTTATGAAGTCACTGTAGAAGAAGTAAAGGGCGCCGCCCCTGCTCCTGTAGCCGCTCCCGCTCCTGCAGCTGTCCCTGCTCCGGCTCCGGCTGCCGCCGCACCTGCAGGTGCAGGAGAGCAAGTAACTGCTCCCATGCCCGGCACCATTCTGGACGTAAAGGTGGCCGCAGGCCAGACTGTCAAGTCCGGCGACGTGCTGATGGTTCTGGAAGCCATGAAGATGGAAAACGAGATCATGGCTCCCAAGGATGGCACAGTTACCGCTGTTTCTGTCTCCAAGGGCGCTTCCGTAGAGAGCGGAACACTCCTTTGCACCATCGCATAAGGTGCTTTTTTTCCCTAATACTAATTAAAGGAGTGTAACAATTCAATGGAAGCCATTATGAACTTCTTGCAGAATACAGGCTTCGCTCTGATTGGACAGAATCCTCTCTGTCTGGTGATGATCCTGGTTTCCTGTGTTCTGCTGTATCTTGCCATTGTCAAGAGATTTGAGCCCCTGCTGCTGCTGCCCATCGCCTTTGGCATGCTGTTGACGAACCTGCCCGGCGCTGGAATGTACCATGCCGAGTACTTCGCCAACGGGGTGATCGACTGGGCTGCTTTGGGGACTGGCCACGGAGGCCTGATCGACTACCTGTATCTGGGCGTCAAACTGGGCATTTACCCCTGCCTGATCTTCGTGGGCGTGGGCGCTATGACCGATTTTGGTCCCCTGATTGCCAACCCCAAGAGCTTGCTTCTGGGCGCTGCCGCCCAGGTCGGCATTTTCCTTACCTTTATCGGCGCCAACCTGCTGGGCTTTACCGGCCCCCAGTCCGCCTCTATCGGCATCATCGGCGGCGCGGACGGCCCCACCGCCATCTATACCACGGCTGCCCTGGCGCCTGAACTGCTGGGCCCCATTGCCGTGGCGGCCTATTCGTACATGGCTCTGGTCCCGGTCATCCAGCCCCCCATCATGAAGCTGCTGACCAGTAAGGAAGAGCGCAGGATCAAGATGAAGCAGCTTCGCCCGGTTTCCAAAACTGAGAAGATCCTGTTCCCCATCATCGTCACCATCTTTGTCTCCCTCATGCTGCCCTCAGCCGCTCCGCTGGTCGGCTGCCTGATGTTGGGCAACCTGATGCGTGAGTCCGGCGCTGTGGACCGTCTGAGCAAGACCGTTCAGAACGAACTGATGAACATTGTCACCATCTTCCTGGGCATCTCTGTGGGAGCTACCGCCACCGCGGCCAACTTCCTGAACCTCCAGACTCTGGAAATCCTGGTGATGGGCGTTTGCGCCTTTGCCCTGGGAACTGCCGGCGGCGTGCTGCTCGCTAAGCTGATGAATGTGTTCGCGAAGGAGAAGGTCAATCCTCTGATTGGCTCCGCCGGTGTTTCCGCCGTACCCATGGCGGCCCGTGTTTCCCAGGTGGTGGGGCAGAAGGAAGATCCTTCCAACTTCCTTCTGATGCACGCAATGGGTCCCAACGTGGCCGGCGTAATCGGTTCCGCTGTGGCGGCCGGTGTGCTGCTGTCCCTGTTTGGTTAAGCGACTGATCGTTTCTGTGATATTCACAGGGAAAGGAAATGGTCTACAATATGGCAAAAAATCCCCTTAAGATAATGGACACCATCCTGCGTGACGCGCACCAGTCTCAGGCTGCCACCCGCATGAAGATTGAGGATATGGTTCCCGTGCTTCCCTTGCTGGACAGCATCGGCTACTGGTCCCTGGAGTGCTGGGGCGGCGCCACGTTCGACGTGTGCATGCGCTTTTTGAATGAAGATCCGTGGGAGCGCCTGCGGACCCTGAAGAAGGGTCTGCCCAATACCAAGCTGCAGATGCTGCTGCGCGGCCAGAACATTCTGGGCTACCGGCACTATGCAGACGATGTGGTGGCAGCCTTCTGCAAGAAATCCATTGAGAACGGTATCGATGTAGTGCGCATTTTCGACGCACTGAATGACCCTCGGAACATGGAAGCCGCCATGAAGTATGTCAAGGAATACGGCGGACTAGTGGAAGCCGCCATCAGCTACACCAAGAGCCCTGTGCACAGCGAGGATTATTTCGTAAAGCTGGCTATGCAGCTGGAAAAAATGGGCGCCGACACCATCTGCATCAAGGACATGGCGAACCTGCTCCTGCCCTACGATGCGTATTCCCTGGTGAAGAAGCTCAAGGAGAATGTGGGCGTGCCGATTCATCTGCACACGCACAACACTACCGGTACGGGTGACATGACAAACCTTATGGCAGCTCAGGCGGGCGTTGACATTGTGGATACCGCCCTGTCCCCGCTGGCCAACGGCACCTCGCAGCCCGCGACAGAGGCCATGGTGGCCACCCTGCAGGGTACCAGCCGCGATACCGGCCTGGATATGGCGAAGCTTTCCGAAGCGGCCGCTCATTTCCGCGGCGTTGCCGAGAAGCTGGATATCAACCCCAAGGTCCTGAAGGTGGATGTAAACACCCTGTTGTATCAGGTGCCCGGCGGCATGCTGTCCAACCTGATCTCCCAGCTGAAGCAGGCCAATGCCGAGGATAAGTATTATGATGTGCTGGAAGAAGTGCCGCGTGTCCGCAAGGACTTCGGCTATCCGCCCCTGGTCACTCCTACCAGCCAGATTGTGGGTTCGCAGGCGGTACTGAACGTGCTGTCCGGCGACCGCTACAAGATGGTCACCAAGGAGTCCAAGGCACTGCTCCGCGGTGAGTACGGCCAGCTGCCCGGCGAGGTCAACGAGGAAGTGCGGAAGAAGGCCATCGGCAACGACGAGGTCATCACCTGCCGCCCCGCGGATCAGATCGAGCCTGAAATGGAGAAGCTCCGCGCTGAGTGCAAGGAAAAGGGTATCGGCAACTGCGAAGAGGATACTCTCAGCTATGCGTTGTTCCCTCAGGTTGCGCTCAAGTTCTTCGAGTGGAGGGATCATCCCCACCAGGAAGAGCCGGCGGCCCCTGTTGCCGCTGCTGCAGCACCTGCCGCAAAGGCAAGCGACAATTCTCCCCGTACCCTTGTGGTTGAGGATTTGACAAACGGAAATTTCTAAGAATAGCAGTTTCAGAGACGGCGTCTTATTTGGACGCCGTCTCTTTTTTCCCAAAAGCTTTTGCTGGAGTCGCATCGGGAAAGGTGTTTTATAAACCCAATTTTAAGCCCAGAGAGAAGTACAGTTGATCAAAAGAAAAGACTGTGGTGTTAATCACTCTCTGGCTGCCGGGATGGTGCAGAACTTTTCACGCAGCGGCGGACATCAGCGATGACTTTCCGGTTGCGCCGTGTTATAATAACCGCAAAGTGGTTTTTACGGCGGAGGAAACAGAAAGCAGCTGGCTCCGTGTTTTGAAAAGGGAGAGAGGGTCATACAGGTGAGGAAAACAGTGTTTGAGCTGATCCGGGAGCATAAGGCAGCTGTGCAGGAAACTCCCTGCATTGTGGTGGATACGGAAACGGCAAAGAAAAATATTTGCCGGATGCAGGAGGCGGTATCGGCCTGCGGCTGCAAACTGCGACCTCATATAAAAACCCACAAGATCCCCTATTTTGCCAGGCTTCAGCTGGCAGCAGGAGCGGAGGGAATCACCTGTGCCAAAGTCAGCGAAGCGGAGGTGATGGCGGCAGGCGGTGTGGAAGATATCTTCATCGCTTATCCCATGGTGGGGGAATTTCGTATCCACCGCGCTCTGGAGCTGCAAAAAAGGGTGAAACGGCTGATCCTGGCGGTTGACAGCCTGGAGGGAGCCGCCGCGCTGAGCAGGTCGGCCGGAGAAGCTGGTCTTACCTGCGAAGTGCGTCTGGAAGTGGATACAGGTGCCCGGCGCACCGGCGTAACCCGCGGGCATGTTCTGGAGCTGGCGGGGCAGATTGCCGCCCTGCCGCATTTGAATTTGACAGGCATTTACACGTTTAAAAGCCTGGTGCTCCATGGGTGTCCCACGGAAGATAATAAGGCTGCTGCCGTCGAGGAAGCGGAATTGATGAGCGGTATGGCTGCCAGCCTGCGGACCCGGGGTCTGCCAATCCGGGAGGTGAGCGCCGGTTCCACCCCTACAGGCCTTCAAGTGGCCAGGACCGGTCTGGTTACAGAGGTACGCCCCGGTACCTATATCTTTGGGGACTGGATGCTCACAAAAGAGAACTGTGCAGCAGTGGAGGATATTGCCGTCCGCCTGTATGCAATGGTGGTGAGCACTCCCGCGCCGGATTATGCGGTGCTCGACGGCGGTACGAAGACCTTTCCCATGGATATTCCTCTGGACACGCCGCCCTTCCTGTATCCCGGATATGCCATTCCCATCGGCGGGGACGGCAAACCCGATGAAAACCTGCAGCTTCGCCGCATGAACGAGGAGCACGGGATTCTCACCGCAAAAAACGGAAGAACAGGCCTCAGGGTGGGGCAGGTTTTGGAGCTGATTCCCATTCATGTCTGTACAGCGGTCAACATGCAGAACAGCGTATTTGTCTTTGAGGACGGCGTACTGCGCAGAATGCCGGTGGAGGCGAGGGGAATGCTGGTATGATACAGGTGAAAAATGCCGTCATCTGCGACGGCACAGGGAAAGAGCCGTTTTCCGGGGAGCTGCTGATCGATGGGGAAAAGCTTGCGGAGGTATCTCCCATTCCCTTTGGGGAGCTGGATGCAGAGGTCCTGGACGCCCGGGGGATGGCGGTGACTCCGGGGTTTATCGACGCCCACCGCCATTGTGATCTTGCGGCACTTTATGACCCGGAGTTCGGCAGGCTGGAGCTTGCCCAGGGCATCACCACTGCTGTGATGGGAAACTGCGGGCTGGCTCCTGCACCATGTACGGAGGAGTACAGGGACCGGCTCTATGATTTTTTGGAGCCCTGTCTGGGCACAGCTCCCAAAAACAGTTTTTTCCCTCTGGTTTCGGAGTTTTTCCGGGCACTGGAGACAAGGCGGTATCCGCTGAACCTGGGAGTATTGGGGGCCACCGGGGCCATCACTGCAGCGTCAAAGGGATTCGACAATGTCCCCTTTGACAGGAAATCCAGACACAGGGCGGAAATTTACGTGAAGGACGCCATGGAAGCAGGAGCGCTGGGGCTTTCCTGCGGTATCATGTACACGCCGGAATGTTTCAGCAAGACCGAGGATTTTGTCTTTTTGGCAAAAATATGCGGCGAGTACGGCGGCTATCTCACCAGTCATATCCGGGGCGAAGGGAATTCCCTGACAGAATCGGTAAAAGAGGTGCTGGAAATCGGGGAGCGGGCCGGTGTACCTGTGAACATAAGCCATCTCAAAGTCACGGGACTGAAAAATCACGGTTGGGGAATCGAGCGTGCTGTCGGGGTTTTGGAGGAGGCCCGCGGGAGAGGGCAGGACGTTACCGCGGATGCGTATCCCTATCCCGGTGGATCCACCACGATCCTTTCCCTGATTCCCCCCACCGTTATGGAACGGGCCAAAGGGGAGGCGGCCGCCTATCTGGGTACGCAGGAGGGCATCCGTGACTTGGCACAGGAGATCGGCAAGGAATTTTCCAGCTGGGATAATATGGTATCCTCCATCGGCTGGGAACGTATCGTCATCGGTTCTGTGATCCGGGAAGAGGACCGTATTTATGCTGGGCTGGACTTTACTGCGGCTGCGGCGCTGTCCGGAAGTACGGAGACGGAGCTGTTCTGCCGGCTGGTGCATGAGAATTCCGGCAAGATAGGGGTCATCCTCATGAGCATGGCCCAGGCAGATGTGGACCGGGTGCTTTGCCTGCCCTATGTCAGCCTCATCTCCGACGCTCTCTATGGGGGCGGCGGTATGCCCCACCCTCGTCTGTACGGCGCTTTTCCTAAGTTCCTGCGGGAATATGCGGGCGAAAAGAGCGCGCTTTCCTTTGCAGAAGCGGTCCGAAAGATGACGGGCATGCCTGCCCGGCGGCTGGGCCTCAGGGATCGGGGAACTCTGGAGCCAGGGAATTATGCGGATTTGCTGGTGTTTGATCCTGCGAAATTTACGGACCGGGCCACCTGGCAGAACCCCAGGCAGGAGGCAGAGGGCCTGGAGTATGTTCTTGTCAACGGAAAGCCGCCGCAGGAACGTGGCGGAAAAATAGTAAAAAAATAGGCCTTTGCCTGTTTTGAATCCATGATAGAAAGGAACGATAAGTATGGGCAGAATAGAAGAAAAATTGAAGGAGATGGGTCTGGCCCTTCCAACCCCGCCGGCGAAGGGCGGGGTGTATGCGCCGGCCAAATGTTTTGGGGACAACCTGGTTTACATTTCGGGCTGCGGTCCCTCTACCGACGGTACACCCATTACCGGAAAGCTGGGGGAAGCGGTGACGGAAGAACAGGGCTACCTTTATGCCAGAAATTCCATGCTCAATGTTCTGGCCGTTCTCAAGCGTGAAATAGGGGATCTGGACCGGGTAAAAAGCGCGGTAAAGGTCACCTGTTTTGTGGCCTCCGTGCCTGAGTTCTACAATCAGCCCCAGGTGGCCAACGGCGGAACACAGCTGCTGATCGACCTGTTTGGCCAGGAGGTCGGAGCCCCTACACGCTCCGCCATCGGGCTGAGCGTGCTTCCCGGCAACATGCCGGTTGAGACGGAAGCGATTTTTGAGGTGGAATAAGGTTCCAGTTGTATCCTTCCAATAGAAGCTGAAAAGCGGCGGGTAAAAGGAGAATTCCCTGTAATCCGCGCCTCGTTTTAGCCGGAGTTTCACGGTGAATTTCATTTCGCCCATTTCCTAGGAAATGTCGGAAAGAGTTTGATGCCAGAAATAGCGCCGCAAAATGAAAACGGGAGAAGAGAAGCCCATGCTTCTCTTCTCCCAGTTTGTGTCAAGAATGCAAATGCCGGGCAGGCCTTTGCACATACACTGTCATTCCTTCAGCTCGTAATCGATGCTGGCGCGGCCGTCGGGTTCCCGCAGGGCCTTGACAAAATTGCCGAAGGCCACATGACTGGGATGCTTCTGATAACGGAGCATCTCTTCCATGCTGCGGAAGGTAGAGACAAGGATATAATCGTAGTTTGTATCCGCAGAACCAGGCGCGCCGAGGAAGACCTCCATGCTGACAATCTCGGGGATTTCCTCCCGAAGGGCCAGCATACGCCGTTTGGCTTCGGCCAGGTTTTCGGCTTTGGAACGCCCTTCGGCAAACTCTTTGAATTTGAACATGACAATATGGCAGATCATAAACAAAACCTCCTGTTAGCAGCGAATTGACGAATTTCATGACAGTATAGAAATTATCGCATAAAATGGCAAAATCCGCAACTAAATATCATTCGGCCCGAGAGTACAGACCGAGAGGAGGATGGACAGCTCTGGGAAAGGAAGCGCAGAAATGGAGAAAAGCCAGATAGCGCGCCAGACCTTCCGAATGTGGATTTAACAATTGTCCAGATACGTTTTTAAAGCTTTGCCGATAAACCGGGCTGCTCCGGAACCGTATTTTCTGTCAGCTGTCTCCTGAAAGGATGGATTCGAAAGATAGGCGTCTGCCAAAAAAGACCAGTAGTGCCTGTCTGTGCTGCCGGGACCGCCTGTGTTCTCAGTAAAGACGATCAACTTCTTCAGTTTTTCCTGCACCTCTGGGGAAGCGGCGTTCAAGGTCAGGTCTTCCGTGAGCTGTCTGGTGAGAGCGTCGGTTTGGTCCGCCAGTTCCTTTGCCTCCTCCTGTGAGACGGACGGGCCATTCTCCAGAAATGCCTGGGTGTGTTCCTTCATGGCCTCTGCATATTTTTCCAGGCTGCCATATTCCTGAACCGCTTTTTCCACGAGCTGTTCTCCCTGGGCTTTCAGTTCTGAAAGGAGGGCATTATAATTCTCTATGCTCCCCAATTGATCAATGATATTTTCTGTATGCGTTTTTTTGAAATTTTCCAGCATGGTAAAATAGACGTTTTCATCGAAATCTTTAAATTCCATACATTTTTCTCCTTTTATCAGCCGATCCAGCAGTTCCAACAGGGCATTTAACCGGTCACGCTTGATGCGGAGCAGTTCCCGTTGTTTCCGGTAAACAGCTGTGGAATCAAACTGGGGGGCTTCCAGTATCGCTTTGATTTCCTTAAGAGTAAAATCAAGTTCTTTAAAAAATAAAATCTGCTGCAGTTCCTCCAAGGAGGATTCCTCATATAGCCTGTATCCGGCCTCAGTTGTTGCTGCCGGTTTAAACAGGCCGATCCTGTCATAGAACTGCAGTGTCCGCACACTGACTCCCGTCAGCTGGGAAACCTGTTTTACGGTCATCATAGCTGCTTCACCTTCTGTTCTTTATCGTGGAGTTCTGAAAGGCAGCCTCTGCCGGCAAGAGGCGCCTTTTTGCTCCCAATCCTTACTTTACACTATTACCATAGGTAAGAGTCAACAGCTTTTTTTAATTTATTCAAAATAGAGAAAACACGTTCCAAAGAGCAGTTATGTTTTGAGCCAGCCCGAGTTTTCTGCGTTTCCGGCGGCTGTCTGCCCAGGCTGTATGGAGGGCTGTGAAAGGCTGTTGAAAAAATTCCGGTTATAAAGGACGGCCTGACTTTCCGGTTTCAAACGCCCGGCCCGTTCGTTATATTCCTTGGCAAGGGCAAGGTTTCCCAGCCGGTAATGACAGACACATAACTGCAAATCGGGGATATATCCATAACAGTCAGGGATGACGAAGCCTCCGGAAGCATCGCGGCGCTTACAGGTGAGCGCCAGCTCATACCAAAAGGACGCAGTTGTAAAATCTTCCTGCCTGAAAAAATACAGGCCGATATCACAGCAGAGTTCCGCTCTCGGAGGACCAAACTGAAGACTCTGCAGTAGGGCGAGAAGTGATTCTTTCGGCTTTCCTAGGCGGTCAAGGCATTGGGAAAGCGTTCGGCAGGCCTCGATCTCATTTTCCACCCAGCCCTGCCCTGCGTCCAGATAGCTTCGCAGGATGTCCGCAGCTTTTTCATCCTTCCCATGGTAGGTGAGTTCCCGGGCATAGTAGAATTGTTCCCTGGGGGAAAGCCCGGCGCCTTCAGAGAGCAGCTTTTCAAAAATACGCAGGTTGCGGTTCGGATCGCCGGGTTTCAGTTTTCTGTGGGTTACGGCAGCCTCACAGTACAGCACGACGCCTGCCGGAGCAATGGTTTCATGTATGGCGCCCTGGAACCGCAGGCCGGACAGACGGCGGATCAGACGCTCCCGGTAATAGGTAAAGGTTGGATTCCCAGCCTCGTCAAAGGCGGTGTGATAACGCAGCATCACCACATCGGTGTCCGTTGTAAGGGAGGCTTTCAGGGATAACAGGCTGTTCAAATCCTCCGGTTCGAGGATATCGTCCGCATCCAGCCAGAGACAGAAATCCTGTGTGGCTTTGGAAAAAGAAAAGTTGCGGGCAGCGGAAAAGTCGTCGGTCCAGGCAAAATCATAGACGGAATCGGTATATTGACGGGCGACTTCCTTTGTGTGGTCTGTGCTTCCGGTGTCGACGATGATAATCTCATCCGCCAGAGACTGCGCAGAATTCAGGCAGCGGGCAAGCACCTCCTCTTCATTTCTGACGATCATGCACAAGCTGATAGTGGTCAAGGCCATCTTCCTTTCCAATAGGCTGAAGCGCAATACGAAAAGAGGGCGCTGCAAGATGTCAATTTTGCGGCGCCCTCCTGTTGGGAGGATCAATGCGTCTTGCGACAATGCTATATTACGTTTCCTCTGGTTTTATCATTCCTGGGTCAGGAAGTTTAGGCGTCTCCCAGACGCTGTACGGTCAGGCCCAATTCCTGGAAGTTAAAACCTGCCTGATCCACCACCACGGTTACCGAAGAGGAAGAGTCCACTTGGAAAGGGACACTGAAGGATAGGGTTGCCAACTCGGTGGATGAGGTGAAGGTGTGCCTTGCAGAGCCTCCGGTGACGGGCACGCCGTCCCGGTAAAGCTGCACCAGCACGGTGGCTGGAATCGTGGTCCCGGTTTCTGGGCCGGCAGTTCCCTGGAAGGTAGCTTGGTAGATACCGGGTTGGGTGATCTGCACGTCGGGAGAACCCGCAGTATGGGTAATGGAGTATCCTGAAACCAGCGGATTATCGGTAAATACCAGGGCGCCTCCAGCGGAACTGGGCTGCGTTGAAGCATCCACGGTTGCCAGCACTTCAGGAGCGCCTCCTCCCGGTTCACCGCGAGGAATCACAAAATCGAACACTGCGTTTTCTTCGGTTCCGGAATTGATGACCTGAGCTTCCGTACCGGGATCTCCGGTAATGACAGAACCAATACTGATAGTGGCCGCTGCGCCAGTGGGTCCGGTAGGCCCGTCTGCGCCGGTGGGCCCCGTCGGCCCTTCTGGACCTTCTATTCCCTGTGGGCCGGTGGGGCCCTCGGCGCCAGTTGCACCCCTGGGAATCGTAAAGTCCAGTACAGCTTCGTTTTCGTCGCCATTGTCTGTGACAGTGGCGGGCTGTCCGGGTTCTGCGGTAGTAGTGGTGTTGATCCGGACACTCCGGCCGGTAGCTCCTGTTGGTCCGGCAGTTCCCGCAGGGCCGGTCGGACCAGTAGCTCCCGCAGGGCCAGTGGCGCCCCTGGGAATATAGAAATTCAGTTCTCCCGTGGTATCGTCACCGGTGTCGGTGACCATGGCGTTTTGGCCGGGGTCAAGAGTTGTGGTAGTCCCAACGCGAACGCTGCGACCGGTTGGTCCTGTAGCCCCTGTTGGTCCTGTGGCTCCTGCAGCGCCGGTAGGACCGGTGGGGCCGGTTGGTCCGGCGGCACCTGTAGGGCCTGTGGCTCCTGTAGGACCAGTGGCGCCATTGGTTCCGGGGAGTCCCTGTACTCCCTGCGCTCCGGTGGGACCTATTGTTCCCTGCGGACCTTGAGGGCCCTGAAGTCCCTGAATTCCCTGGGGGCCGGTAGGTCCAGGCAGACCTGTAGCGCCGGTAGGTCCGGGAGGGCCTTGAATCCCTTGAACGCCCTGAATCCCCTGTGGCCCGGTTGGCCCCATAGGGCCTGTTGGTCCGGTGTTGCCCTGGGGGCCTTGAGGTCCGGGGACGGGACAGCATGGGGGACAGGGAGGCGGACAAGGTGGCGGAGGACAGGGAG